>JAESGW010000448.1_pt1 | contig 40915 bp, 42 predicted proteins | sample 9269791 | NCBI WGS metagenome assembly JAESGW01 (sample SAMN16773120, study PRJNA677053) | algae metagenome | isolation source: Aphanocapsa lilacina HA4352-LM1 and co-occurring heterotrophs from near cave... | place: USA: Maniniholo cave, near Haena, Kauai, HI | collected 2009-07-28
CCCGGCCGAACCGGCAGCACGCCGCACGCTCCAGCCCTGTTCAATTCGTTGCACCAAAAGCACTCGACCTGACGGCGTCAGACGCGCATTCTTATGGACGTTCATTCGGGGAGCTCCACTGAAGGTTAGTTGGCTTCGCAACCCCAGCTTCTCAGTCCCTCCTCGAATGAACAACCTTCATAGCTTCGACACTTAGGGCGACTGCTTGACCGAACCGGATCACCGGCCACCTAAGCTGCAGCAAGGTTGCCGGAGGAAATGCCATGCCCGAGAAGATATCCGCACTCAACGCTGACGGTATCTCCGAGCCCTTTGCCGCCGAAGCGGCGCCACTCGAGGTCTTCTCGCATGGCGAGGGCTTCGGATCGAGCTTCCGCCATTTGTCCAGCTTTGGCGGCGGCGACCATGTCGGCGTCGCGCTGGAGGAACTCGTGCCGGGCAAGGAGACGAACCCGTCGCACTATCACATGCTCGAGGAGGAGCACGCCTACATCCTCGAGGGCGCGCTGACACTGAAGCTCGGTGCGCGCAACTATGTCATGAAGGCAGGCGACTATGTCTGCTTTCCCGCCGGCCAGAAGGTCGGGCACTCGTTGTTCAACCACACCGATGCGCCGTGCCGCTATCTCATCATCGGCGAGCGCAATCCAAACGATGTCATCGTCTACCCGGAATCAGGCCGCGTCAGCGTCCGCCTGACCGGCGAAGGCTACGGCAAGGCGGCGACGATGGACTATTGGGAGGGCATCGATGCGAGCGCCCCCGATGCCGAGGCCCGGCCCGGGCTAGCTCAGGAATAATAAAAATTTTCCGCCGGCAGCATTGGCGGCGGTGTTTCGCCCAGCGCCTCGAACACCGAGATCTCGCAGACCCGGCACAAGCCGTCGAGGGCAAGGTCGTTGGCTTCCATGCCGAAGGGGTCTTCGAGTTCTTCGGAGAGTGCATCGAGGCCGAAGAATGTGTAGGCGATCAGCGCCGTGAACAGCGGCGTCACCCAGCCGGCCGAACCCGCCAGCCCGAACGGCAGCAGCAGGCAGAAGATGTAGGCGGTGCGCTGCAGCAGCAACGTGTAGGCGAAGGGCAGGGGCGTGCCCATGATGCGCTCGCAGCCGGCCTGCAGCGCCGAGATCGCCGCCAGACGCTCGTCGAGGATGCGATAGTCCATCGCCTCCAGCACTTTCGCGCGCTTGAGCGCACCGATCTTCTCGCCCATCCGCCGCATCGCTGCGTCAGGCCTGTTGGTCGCGGCATGGATTTCGTCGACGGCATCGCCGATGAATGGGCGAGCCGCTTCCCTGGTGTCGACCCGTCGCAGTTCGCCGCGCAGGAAATGGCAGAAGGCGAGCGAATCCATTAAAAGCGGCCTAAGTTCGCTTCGGTCGGAGATCATCGCGGTCGCGGCACGCGACAGGTTCCTGATTTCGAAGACGAGCTGGCCCCATAACTTGCGGGCTTCCCACCAGCGGTCATAGGCGGCGTTGTTGCGGAAGCCGAGATAGACGGAAAGCGCGACGCCCAGCAGCGCGAAGGGTGCGACGCCGGCGTCGCCGAGATCGAGCTTGAGCAGCTTGACGGCGGCGACCACCGCGGCGCCATAGAGCGCGAAGCCGAGAATCTGCGGCAGGATGCGCGGCACCACGGAGCCGCGCATGACGAAGAACAGCTTCAAAAGGTTTGTGCGCGGGCGAACGATCATGCGGGGTGGTACCTGTTTCCAATAGATAGTGCGCCGCCAGGCCTGCCGGTGTCATCTCCAATCACGACATGAATAGCGATTGCGTTGATTTGTCCGATAAGGCAGCCGGCCCCGCCGCCCAATGGGGAGGCGCAAAACTTGGGTCAGTTCTCGTAGGTTCGCCCGGTCAGCTTGTCGACCAGCCTGCGGAGAACGCCGCCCCGCCTCAGCCGGCGGACCTCGTGCGCAAGCTCGGCTGTCTTGCTCGACAGCTCGCCGAGCTGGAACTGCAGTTCCTCGCTTGGGCCAAGACCCTCGCGCAATCTGACGAAGCTGCGGTCGTAGATCTGCTTCTGCTGCAGAAATCGTTCTATGATCGCGGCCATGGCGCGTTCGTCCTCGTTCGGCTCCCGCCTCGGCCAGGGCTTTTCCGCCAGCACGTCGCGGTAGATCGCCTCGATCTGCTCGGCGCCCTTTTCGCTGGCGAAGTCACGCCGCACGCGTTGGGTGACCGCAATGGCATCTTCAGCCCTGTAGGCGGCAATTTCGCGGTCGAGCAGTTCGGGTGATGCTGCGTCGGACAATGCGCCATAGGCGAAGTTCACCGCGGCAAAACCGTCAAACCTGTCCGTCGTCACCAAGCCGCCAACGCCGAAGCGGTCGACATTGATCACGGCGCAGCCCCGCGCCATGGCTTCGAGCGCCATTCGGCCGCTGGCGAATGCCAGGTCCGTGCCGCCCAGCCGCTTGACCACGTCGTCCGCTGCCTTGCCGATCAGCTCACCGCGAAAGGCAATGCCATGGCGCTGGCAGGCTTCGGCGATCATGCCGGTAAAGCGAATGGTCCCGGGGTGGGCGAAGATTGCAGCGGTTGCCAGCCTCGCGGGAGCCGGGGCAGCAGGTCCGACGCGCTGCAGGTCGATGGTGTTCGGCCAGAACCTTACCTTCGACGCAGCGATCCCGCATTCGTCCACCAGCCTGCCGCGCAATGCGGCCCGCACATGGAGATAGCGGCTGATCCTGGGATGAATGGGGGGCGCGTCGATCTCGCTGCTGAAGTCGTGGCAGACATAGATTGCGGGCGTCCGGGGAAAGCGCGTTAGGGCGGCGATGGTTGGTCCGGTGTGATGGCCGTGAATGATGTCGGGCGCTTCGAGCGCCGCCAGCGATGTTGCCACCGGCGAACCCGTGGCACGGATTTCCGCTACTGCAGGGCCTGTGATCGGCGCAAACGCGGTTACCGAATGGCCACGCCGCCGCAGTGCCAGCACCGTGTCGCGGACGAGCGTTTCTGTGCCGCTGCGCCCGGTCAGCACGGCATTTGTCATCAGGATCCGCAGCGGCCGGTGCACGCCGTCCTGACGGCTGCTGTCGCTGGCTAGACTATCGCGCGCTATCGTCCTGCCTCCGATACCTCAGCCCCGCTGCCTCCCTGCGACGGACCCAGTCTACCGTAGCAATGTCCGGAATCAACCTTGAGGGGATTGTGGCCGAGCCGCCGGCATGCCGCGGCGGACGTAGAGAATGTCGGGCAAGCCTTCTTCGTTGGACGAGCCGTCGCCGAAGGCGTCGGCAACAAAGCCGTGGCGCTCGTAGAAACGGCACGCGCCTGCGTTGGCTTCGAAGCAGAAAAGTTTCACGTGAGTCATTGCGGCCGTCACATGGTTCAAAAGCCGGGCGCCAATGCCGCGAGCGGTCCAGTCGGGATCGAGACAGAGCTGTTCGATCCACTCATTCTTGGTGGCGGCAAAGCCGACAATCCTGTCCTCGATCGTAGCGACGGTGACGGTCTGCTCGGCGAGGAGGACGTGCCTGACAAAATACAGGTCTTCGTCGGGTGTATGCAGCTGGGGCATCCAGTTGAAGGCGGCGAGTGCCGCCCTCAGGATGCGGGCGATGTCGTGTGCGTCTTCGGCCTCGGCCGGACGCAGCACGACATCGGGCATTGGTGTCAGGCCGCCTTCTTCTTCGGCGAGATCAGGCCACGCTCGACAAGAAGCTCGGCGATCTGGACGGCGTTGAGGGCAGCACCCTTGCGCAGATTGTCGGAGACGATCCACATCGACAGGCCGTTGTCGACGGTCTGGTCCTCACGGATGCGCGAGATGTAGGTCGCGTCTTCGCCGGCCGAGTCGAGCGGGGTGGCGTAGCCGCCGTCCTCGCGCTTGTCGATGACCAGGCAGCCTGGCGCCTCGCGCAGGATATCGCGTGCCTCATCGGCGGTGATCGGCTTGTCGAACTCGATGTTGACGGCTTCCGAGTGGCCGATGAACACCGGCACGCGCACGCAGGTGGCGCTCAGCTTGATCTTGGGATCGAGCATCTTCTTGGTCTCGGCGACCATCTTCCACTCTTCCTTGGTCGAGCCGTCTTCCATGAAGACGTCGATGTGCGGAATGACGTTGAAGGCGATGCGCTTGGTGAACTTCTTGGCTTCGACCGGGTCGGCGACGAAGACGGCGCGCGTCTGGGTGAACAGCTCGTCCATGCCTTCCTTGCCGGCGCCGGAAACGGACTGGTAGGTGGCAACGACAATGCGCTTGATGGTCGCGGCGTCATGCAGTGGCTTCAGCGCCACAACCAGCTGGGCAGTCGAGCAGTTCGGGTTGGCGATGATGTTCTTCTTGGTGAAGCCGGAGATCGCGTCGGGGTTCACTTCCGGAACGATCAGCGGCACGTCCTGGTCGTAACGGAAGGCCGACGAGTTATCGATGACGACACAGCCCTGCTTCCCGATCTTCGGCGACCATTCCTTGGAGATGTTGCCGCCGGCCGACATGATGCAGATGTCGGTGTCGGAAAAGTCGTAGGTGTCGAGAACCTTGACCTTCAGCGTCTTGTCGCCGAACGAAACCTCGGTGCCGAGCGAACGGCGCGAGGCAAGCGCCACGACCTCATCGACCGGAAAGCCGCGTTCCTCGAGGATGTTGAGCATTTCCCGGCCGACATTGCCCGTGGCGCCGACGACTGCAACCTTGAATCCCATATCGAAAATCTCCTGTCCCTCTCCGCTCGCTTTTTGGAGAAAACCCGCTGGCCGTTGCGGGCTTCATCCCCCGGGCCGGACCCGGGAGAGGGTGAGCAGGCCAAGGGAAATCACACCATTTTGGTGGTGGTGGTTTTGGCCATGGTTTTGGTCGAAAGCAGGGAAACGGCTCCGCGCCCGGCACGATCTCTGTCGTGGCCGGGAAAGTCGAATGCGAAAAGCGCCATCAAGAGGCCGCGCATCGGAGGGATCCCTGTTCGCCGCCGCTTTTATCCGGTTTGTATGGAGAGTCAATCGGGGACCGGTGGGCTCCGGCTGATGTGATTTGACCTTTGTCGCTTGCCACCTAGGCTTCTGCGCGGATCGATTGACGGAGGAACCCCAGATGGAAGTCCTGCCGAAAAGCATCTCCCTCGCCGCGACCCTTGCCGTGGCTGCGTTTTTTGCGCTGCCGGCACTTGCTCATCACGGCTGGTCCTGGACCCAGGACGGCTTCTTCGAGCTCAAGGGCGTGATCGCCGACATCTACATCGGCAACCCGCATGCGACGCTCGACGTAGACGTCGAAGGCGAGCTGTGGCGCGTGGAGCTGGCGCCGCCGGCGCGGACCATTGCCGCCGGTTTCACCGATGAGGTCGCCAAGAAGGGTGACGAGGTCGTCGCCATCGGCAACCGCTCGCGCGACGAAACCGAAAAGCGCATGAAAGCCGTCCGGATCATCATCAACGGCAAGACCTATGACGTCTATGCGGACCGCGTGCCGCCGAGCTGACCGGGATAGTACGGGTGGAGCCCCTGCAGGCAGTCGAACAATGGGATTTGGTCAGGCAACTGAAGACCTCGTTTGTCGCCTATCCGGTCGTCAACGCAGTGCACATTGCCGCGATAGGCGCTTTGCTGACGTCGGTCGCGCTTCTTGATCTGCGCATCCTCGGTGCCTTCGGCAGCCTGCCGGAACGCCCCTTTGTCATGTTGCTGCGGCGGCTGGCATTGATGGCCTTCTGCCTCGCCGTGCTGAGCGGCCTCGCCCTGTTTTCCGTGCGGGCGTCGTATTATGCCGGAATGCCGGTCTTCCTCGGCAAGATGGGGCTTATCGCCTTGGCAGGTGCAACCTTTGCCCTGTTCGCTGCGATCGAAAGCGACAAGCAGCGTCGATGGTCTTCGTTGCGGCGTCCGCTTGCTGTGATGTCGGTGGTGATCTGGTGCACGGTCCTGTTGTGCGGCCGCTTCATCGGCTTCCTGTAACGCGAGCGCGTTCTACTTCTCCTTCAGCTTGACGCGCGGGAACCTGAGCGGCGGCCATTCTTCCTCCGGCTGCTGCGGCTGGGCCAAAAGCGTGGTGAGTTCGGCCGGCAGGCTGGCCAGTGCCTTCTTCGATCCGATGCCGTCTGAAATGCTGAGGATGCTGTCGTAGAACTCGACGCCTTGCGCCGATTTTGGCGGCACGGCCTCATGCATGACGCTGATGACGGTGACATCGGGGCAATTGTCCTTGATCACCTGATGAAAGGCGATCTTGGCCTCGAGATCGAGGGCAGCGGTCGCCTCGTCGAGGAACAAAAGCCCCGGCTGCAACAGCAGGATGCGGGCCGCGACCAGTTTCTGCTTCTGGCCGCCCGACAGCAGCTGATCCCAGCTCTTGCCCTGGCGGGTTTCGTCGTCGAGATGATCGATCAGGTCGCCAAGGCCGGCCTTGTGCATGGCCACCGCCACCTTCGCCTCGGAATGGTTGCCTGGGTGGTCGGGCAGGCAGACCAGCTGCTTGAGCGAAACCTGTGGCAGCTTGACGTCCTGGGTGGCATAGAACGACCTGATGCCGTCGGGAAAGTCGATGGAGCCGCGGCCATATGGCCACAGTCCGTTGATCGCCTTGACCAAAGAGGTCTTGCCGCAGCCGGACTGGCCCGACACGAAGGTCCATTCGCCGCGGCGGAAGCGCAGGTTGGTGACGGTCAGGAAGGGGCTGGCTTCAACACCCTGGTGCATCAGTTCGAGATTGCGGACGGTCAGGCCGAACAGCGCGTTCTGGCTGCCATAGCTGAACTCGGACTTTCCAGTCGCGGCATAGAATGACGGCGGCCGCTGCACGTTCTCAATCGCCTTGGCGAGATCGGTGACACGTTCGCTGTTGGCTCTGAGCGTGGCGATCGCCGGCATCACCTGGATGAACCACGAGCACTGGCTGATCAGCGAGTTCACCAGTTCGGCGCCTGTTATGTAGCCCTTCAGGTTGATGTGGCCGTGCATGTAGGGCACCAGCCCCGGCCCATAGGCGACGATGCGCGCGGCGATGAAGCCATAGATCGACTCGAACGACATGTAGCCGGCATTGACGATGTTGAGGCGCGACCAGGTCTTGTCGATGTCGACGTAGAGGCGGTCATGCATCGAGCGCTGCACGTTTTCGCCGTGCGATGCCGCGACATGGAAGCTGCGCCGCAAAAGCACCGTCAGCTCGCCGCGATAGCTGCCCTCGGCCTGCTGCATGCGGATGCTGAGACGCTCCATCATGCCGCCGAGCTTCATGGCAATATAGGTGTTGAGCGGCACGTAGGCGGCAACGGCGGCAAAGGCCAGGATGACGCTGCCATAGGGGCCGAGAAATTCAAGGCCAGGAACGATGGTCGAGGTTTCGAGCAGCTTCTGCCCGACGAAGAACAATGAGGTGGTGACGCCCATCACACCCATGGCGAGGCCGATGGCACCGCCGGTCATGCCCTTGATCGAATCCTGGACGCGTTGGTCGATGTTGTCGGGCGCCGTGCCCGGGCCGTCGCCGGCGCTTGCGTTGTGCTGCACGTGGAAATGGGTGTGGTTGGCGTCGAGCAAGGCGGCGTTGAAGCGGTTGTTCAGCCAGCCGCGCCATTTGCGATGCAAGGTGGTGGAGAAAAGGTGCCGGATGCCGATGAAGCCTGCATCCTTGATGACGACGAGAAGAAGCAATGTGCCGGCACTGGTCAGCAGCGACGCCAGGGGCGCCATGTTGGCCGGGTCATGGAAGAAGGCGATCGAATTGACCAATTCGCCTGAAGCCTCGGCCATCCAGACGCTGGCCTTGCTGGAAAGTGCGGTGAGGAGCGCGATCACCAGCGTCAGCCCCCAGGCTTCCTTCCAGCGATCCGAGAACCAGTAGGCCCGCATCAGGCCCCAGAAGCTTCGCATCGTGGAAACCGGCGTCAGGGGAGGCGGCCTGGCGGCGCCGCGACGCCATCTGTTCGACGATGGATCTCGAGGTCTATCGACCCGAATCACAGTTCCTTACCCCATGCCCTTTGCCTATCGAAAGGGTAACACGAGTTGAACATTTCACAGTCAACATATGGTTACCGGCTAATCAACGCGCCGCGAGCGTTGCGTGAGGGCAACGTTTGGCGGCGAGCTCGATGACCTGCGCCGGCTACCCCTGGAGCTTGCGGCCCAGGGCAAGTTGGAACACTGTCTGGTTGGCAATTCACGAGGCGACAGATGCGCGGCGAAGTACTGCATTACGATCAGGCTCAGGGTTTCGGCTTCGCCGCCGCGGTCGACGGCAACCGCTACACCTTTGCCCGCGAGGATTTGAGGGGCACGGCGATTCCGGGCAAGGGCACCGAGATCGAGTTTCAACCGAGCGGCAGTCAGGCCCGTGACGTGTTTGTAATCCACGCCCAGGTCGGCGCTGCGCAAATGGCTGCTGCGGCGCCCGCTGCCGCAACATCGGGACCCCAGTTCGGCCGCCGCGGATCCGATCAGGAGGGAGCCGCCTACAGCGGCGTGGTCGCAACGACCGGGCTGTGGTCGTATTTCCGGCGCGCGCTGACCACCGACTATGTGAACTTCCGCGCCCGCGCCCGGCGTAAGGAATATTGGGGCTACTATCTGTTCTGGACGCTTTCCGCTGTCGCGCTGGCAGCGATCGGCTTCGGTATTGATGGCGCACTTGGCAATCTCGATGCGGAACCGATTGTCGGTTTCGTGCTGCCAGGCTTGTTCATCCTGGCAACGCTGTTGCCCAGCATCGCCGTCACCATCCGCCGTATTCATGACCTCGGCCTGTCGGGATGGTTCTATCTGCTGATCCTGTTGCCTTATGTCGGCAGCCTGATCATCTTCGTCTTCACTTTGATTCCGTCCCAGAAGCACGACAACAAATGGGGCCCGGTGCCGGTTGGGGTGAACGTTCCGCCGCCTTACGTCCCTGTCGGATAGGGCAACTTCAGAAGCGCAAAAGAAAACGGCGCCGCGTGGGCGCCGTTTTGGTTTCTTCGACCTGGTATCAGGCGAAGAACTTCGTGATGATGGCGTCGCCCATCTGGGTCGTGCCGACCTCGGTCTTGCCTTCTGACATGATGTCCTTGGTGCGCAGGCCGTCTTCCAGCACGGCGGCGATCGCCGCCTCGAGGCGGTCGGCCTCGGCCACCATGTTGAACGAGTAGCGCAGGCACATGGCAAACGACGCGATCATGGCGATCGGGTTGGCGATGCCCTTGCCGGCGATGTCGGGGGCCGAGCCGTGCACGGGCTCGTAGAGGGCCTTGCGCTTGCCGGTCAGTGCGTCCGGCGCGCCGAGCGAGGCGGAAGGCAGCATGCCGAGCGAGCCGGTCAGCATGGCTGCGACGTCCGACAGCATGTCGCCGAACAGATTGTCGGTGACGATGACGTCGAACTGCTTGGGCCAGCGCACAAGCTGCATGCCGCCGGCATCTGCCAGCATGTGGTCGAGCTTGACGTCGGAATACTTGGCCTTGTGGGTGGCGGTCACCACCTCGTTCCACAAGACGCCCGACTTCATGACGTTGCGCTTTTCCATCGACGTCACGCGGTTCTGGCGCGTACGGGCGAGTTCGAATGCGACGCCCGAGATGCGCTCGATCTCGAAGGTGTCGTAGACCTGGGTATCGATGCCGCGCTTCTGGCCGTTGCCGAGGTCGATGATCTGCTTGGGTTCGCCGAAATAGACGCCGCCGGTCAGCTCGCGCACGATCAGGATGTCGAGGCCCTCGACAACTTCCTGGCGCAGCGAAGACGACGAGGCGAGCGCCGGGTAGCAGATCGCCGGACGCAGGTTGGCGAACAGCTCCATGTCCTTGCGCAGGCGCAGCAGGCCGGCCTCGGGGCGCACCTCGTAAGGCACGGCATCCCACTTCGGGCCGCCGACTGCGCCGAACAGCACCGCGTCCGCCGCCATCGCCTTGGCCATGTCGGCATCCGAGATCGCCTGGCCATGCGCGTCATAGGCCGAGCCGCCGACGAGACCCTCCTCGGTGGTGAAGCCGCTGCCGAGTTTCTCGTTCATTGCGGTAATCAGCTTGCCGACCTCGGCCATGGCCTCGGGGCCGATGCCGTCGCCGGGCAGGAGAAGAAGATTGCGCGTCGCCATGGAAAGCCTTTCCGAAAGATGCGTGAACCGCGGTCTTGCTAGCCTTGGAGGGGCGCCGGTGCAAGCAGGAAAGGACGCTCCAGAGCGCGCAAATGGCTCCGCCGGCGCCTGTTTGACCGGATTCATCTAGCCGATCTCCAGAAGCAGGGCGCGGTGGTCGGAGACTTCGGGCTGGCCCACGACCTCGAAGTTGCGCACATCGACGTTGTCGCTGACCAGCATGTAGTCGGCGAAGCGTGGCGCTTTCAGGTAGTGCGAGGTGCGGGTGTCGGTGAAGCCGCCCTGTGTCACCAGATCCGTCAGCCCGATGCTGCGTAGTTCGGTGAGCATCCGGCTCTCCGGCAGCACGTTGAAGTCGCCGCAGACGACGAGGCGGTCGCCCTTGCGGCGGATCCTGCCGATCAGCTCGACAAGCCTTGCAGTCTGCGCGTCGCGGGCCGGGGTGTCGCCCTTGCCGTCGAGTTCGCGCAGGCCGTGGAGATGGGCGACGAGAACAGCGTTGCCGGTCACATAGTCATGCAGTCTTACCGCGTGGGCGTTGCGCGAGCGCGGGTGCTCGCCGAAGCCGTCGGCCGAGAAGGCGCCGTGGATGAAGTCCTGTAACTGCCCGATGATCGGCAGCGAGCGCCTGACGAAGGTTGCCAGTCCCCATTCCGACCGCAGCGTCCGGTCGCTGTCATAGAGCGGGCCGCGCGCGGCTGGGCAGAAAAAGGCCTGGTGGCCGGGCAGGGCGTCGGCGACCTCGCCAAAAAGGTTGGCCCGTTGCAACAGCTCGCCGCCGCCGTCGCGATAGACCAGCCACGGCGACGTCGCCGCGGGCGTTCTGGTCGCCTCCTGGAGGCAGAAAACGTCGGGATCCGTGCTGCTGACATAGGCGACGAGCTCCTCGCCGAGCCTGCCGCCCCAGCCGTTCAGCGATAGAATGCGCAAGCGGCCCCCCTTCGCGGTCACGGACGCTTCAGTGCGGTGACTTCGATCTCGATCTTCATCTCCGGCTTGTTGAGCTGGCAGACGATCATCGTCGCCGCCGGGCGGATGTCGCCGAAGGTCTCGCCGAGGATCGGGAACACTGCATCCACATAGGACTGGTCGGTGATGTAGTAATGCGCGCGCACCACGTCGGCCATTTCGAAGCCGCCGTCGTCAAGCGCCTTGGCGATGGTCGCCAGGCAATTGCGCGTCTGTGCTTCCACGCTGTCGGGCATGGTCATGGTGGGGTAGTCGTAACCCGTCGTACCCGAGACGAAGCACCAGTCGCCCTGGACCACGGCGCGCGAATAGCCCGCGGTCTTCTCGAAGGGCGATCCTGTTGAAATCAGCTTGCGCATTGTCACCTCTCCCTCATTCGTCTGCCAGCGCCTTGGTCAAGGCGTCCCTGAACTCGGCCGGCCAAGTCGCCAGTGCCGGCCAGGCCTTGGGCTCAGCCTCCGTCTGCTGCGCCAGATAGAGCTTCCTGGCCTTGGCATCGATCGCTATGAAACCGTCGCTGACGCCGCAGGCATGCGGGACGCAGCCGCTGGCGTAGAAGGCCCCTGACGGCAACGGTTCCGTGCCGCCATTGACCAGCAGGCTGGTGGCGAAGCCAGGCAGGTCGTCGCCAAGCAGTTGTTGAGCAGCCTTGTAGACCGCCTCGTTCTTGAAGGCTGCGACGATGCCGTCCGCGTATGTTTTCGGCGTCAGATCGGACCAGTCGGTGCCCGGCTGCGGCGCATAAGCGAGATTGCCGTGCATTGTCAGGCCGTTTTCCGGATCCCATGTCGTGACCGGCAGCGTCTCGCCGGGGAGCGGATAAGGGATGAAGAAGATGTTGTACGCCGTCACCGCCGGCGACGGCGTGTCGCATTTGCCGGCGCCGATGGTCGTCGACTGGATGCCCGCCTCGGTCTTCCAGGCAAGTACAGTTTCGGGACTGCAGGCGTTGCCGCCGTCGCCGAAAGCAAAGATGGCCACTTTGGTATCGCTCACCTCGACCGTGCGGTCGTGGAAGGCGACATAGTTCCTGGCCAGTTCCTTGCCCTCATAGGCAAGCACCTTCTCGCCCTCGGCGTTTTCGACGATGGTGAAATTGCCGCCTTCGAACGGAATGGTCTGCGGCTTGCTGTCCTGGGCGATGGCAAGGCTCGGCAAAAGCGCGATCGATGCGGTGGCGAAGAGGGTGGATGGTTTCATGCGGCGCTCCATTGTCCGGGCGTGAGCGATGTGCCGAGGCGCAGTCGTGCGCATGCCCCGAATCCCGAGGCGGGACAATGGCATGCCCCAGTTGGCCTGTCAGCTTCGGGTGGCTGGGCCAGCATTTGCGCAGCCGCTAATGCATTCCGGCCGGAGATGAAAAAAGGCCCCGAACCTTGCGGAACGGGGCTTTCGAAACTCTGAGATATGAAGCCGAGCGATCAGGCCCAGGGGCGGCTCTCGGCGACCTTCTTTTCGTAGCTGTCGATCGACGCGGCCTTCTCCATTGTGAGGCCGATGTCGTCGAGGCCGTTGAGCAGGCAGTGACGACGGAAGTCGTCGAGGTCGAAGGTGACCACGCCGCCGTCGGGGCCGCGGATCTCCTTGGCTTCAAGATCGACCGAAACGGTGGCGTTGGCGCCACGTGAGGCGTCGTCCATCAGCTTGTCGAGGTCTTCCTGGCTGACGGTGATCGGCAGGATGCCGTTCTTGAAGCAGTTGTTGTAGAAGATGTCGGCGAACGACGTCGAAATCACGCAGCGGATGCCGAAGTCGAGCAGCGCCCATGGCGCATGCTCGCGGCTCGAGCCGCAGCCGAAATTGTCGCCGGCGACGAGGATCTCGGCCTTGCGATAGGCCGGCTTGTTGAGCACGAAGTCGGGGTTCTCCGAACCGTCCTCATTGTAGCGCATCTCGGCGAAAAGCCCGGTGCCAAGGCCAGTGCGCTTGATCGTCTTGAGATAATCCTTGGGGATGATCATGTCGGTGTCGACATTGACGATTGGCAGGGGGGCGGCGACGCCCGTGAGCTTGGTGAATTTTTCCATGGCTTTTGCCCGTCTGGCTGTTGCGGGGATTTTGGCTTGCCCCGCTTTACACAAGCTTGGCCGGGAATCAAAGCGTTTCGACGTTGGGGAAGAAGCCGTGGGCATCATGCGCGGCGGCGCGAAGCCCGGTGCCGGTTACTTCGTCGGCGTCACGCCGTAGACGCGGGCGATGTCGTCGAGCAGGAGATTGGCGGCGATCACGCCGCCTGCGGTGTTCCACACCGCATCGTCCACCGCGATGGCCTTGCCGGCCTTGACCACCGGCAGGTTCTGCCACAGCGGCTCGGACAGCCACTCTTCCGACTGTTTGCTCGCCTTGCCGTTGCCGGTCTCGTAGACGAAGTAGAACAGGTGGTCGCCGTCGAATTCGGGGATGCGTTCCTTGGTGACGTCGTCGGCGAAGCCCGGCTTGTCCTGCACGGCGGGACGCTGGATGCCGATCTGGCTGAAGATCATGCCGGGAAAGGTGTCCTTGTAGTAGATGCGGGTCAGGCCCGGCATGAAGCGGATCAACGACACCTTCTCGGCCCTTTTGTCGCCGAGTGCCTCGCCGAGCTTGGTCGCCTTGTCGTCGAAGGCCTTGAGTTGTTCCTCGCCTTCGGCCTTCTTGCCGAGCGCGTCGGCATAAAGGGCGAAGTTTACCTTCCAGTCGCCGCGCAGGCGTTCGGACATGACGGTGGGCGCGATCGCCGATAGCTGATCGTAGATCTTTTCCTGGCGCGTCTTGTTGCCGAGGATCAGGTCCGGCTGAAGGCCGGCGATGAGCTCGAGATTGACGGCTGATTCCTCGCCGACAACCTCGACGCCGTCCATCTTTTCGACGATGTGCCTGTACCAGGGCGAGCCGGTCCAGGAGCGCACGGCGCCGACAGGCTTGAAGCCCAGCGACAGCACGGCTTCGGTGCCTTCGTTGGTCAGCACCACGATGCGCTGTGGATTCTCGGGCACGTCGGTCACGCCCATGGCGTGTTTCACTTCGTGGGCGAAGGCGGAACTGGCGGCGAAAGCGGCCAGTGCGAGGCCGAGTGCGGCTTTGGCGATGAGCTTCATGGTCATGGCTCCAAACTTGACGGGGGCAAGAAGGTTTGGCAAAGGGTCAGAACAAACCCTGACTGTCAAGCTCATATTAAGGCTGCCGCGTGCCCCTCGCTTCGTCGAACACGAGCATCCGAGTGCATCAGCGCATCGGTCGGCGCGCGCTGTTCTCAGGGCTTGCGGCGATGCTGCTGATCCTGATGTATCTCAGCCTGGCGATCGGCTATCGCCTCTATTCGCCCGGCGAGATCTGGCGCGCAGTGACCGCCTTCGACGGCAGCGAGGCGCATGTCGTGATCCGCGATCTCCGTCTGCCGCGTGCGCTGATGGCGCCGCTTGTCGGCGCAGCCCTCGGCATATCAGGCGTGCTGGTCCAGACCCTGTCGCGCAACCGCATCGCTTCGCCCGACACGCTCGGTCTCAATGCCGGTGCCGCTTTCGCCGTGGTCATGGCAAGCGGGCTGTTCGGCGTCGCATCCTTGCCTGGCTTGTCGATGGCCGCCGCCGCGGGTGCGCTGGCCACCAGCCTGCTGGTCTTTGGTCTCGCTGCCGCCGCCGGCGGCATCTCGCCGCTCAGGATCGTGCTCGTCGGCGTCACCTTCGCCGGCCTGTTCGACAGCTTCGTCAACGTCGTGCTGACGGTCAACGAGACGATGCTCGACCAGCTCTTGTTCTGGCTCGCCGGCTCATTTGCCGACCGCAAGCTCAGCCTGGGGCTCAACGGCCTGCCCTTCGTGCTGATCGGCGGCGGCATCGCCTTCTACCTCACCCGTTCGCTCGACATCCTGCAGACCGACGATTCCACGGCGCGCGGGCTCGGCGTGCCGCTCGGCGCCGTGCGCGGACTGAGCTTCGTTGCGGTTGCCTTGCTCAGTGGCGCCTCGGTGGCCATGGCCGGTCCGGTCCTGTTTGTCGGCCTCGTCGTGCCGCATGCGGCGCGCGCGCTTGTCGGCCTCGAGCATCGTCTTCAAATCGTGGCAGCAGCTCTTGTCGGCGCGGTCTACACGACGCTTGCCGACATCGTCGCCCGTTTCGTCATCTTTCCGCGCGAGGCACCCGTTGGCGCGGTCACCGCGATCGTCGGCGGCTGCCTGCTTCTTGTCCTGCTCAGAAGGCGCGCGGCATGAGTGTTGTCGCTCCACGCCTGTCGCCTGCATTGGCCCGCGTCAATCGCCGCGCCTGGATATTCGTCGCAATCATTGCGGTCGTCACAGTCGTGCTTGCGTTGTGCGGCATCGGCTTCGGTTCGACCTGGATCGATCCGCGTCGCATCGTCGAGATCCTGATGGGCGAGGGCACGCGCGGCGAGCGTGTCGTGGTGTTGCAGTTGCGCGCGCCGCGCGTCGCCATTGCCGCGCTCGCCGGCGGCGCCATGGCGGTATCCGGCTATCTGCTGCAGAAGGTGACGCGCAACGAACTGGCTTCACCAGGCGTGCTCGGCGTCATCGGCGGTGCCGGACTGGGCGTGGTCATCTTCCTCGCGCTGCTCTCGGACGAGAGCAATTCGCTCGTCACCTCGATCGTCTGGCAGCCGGTGGCGGCGATGATCGGCGCAAGCCTGGCTATCGCGGCGGTGTTCCTGCTCTCCGGCCAGCAGGCCTCGTCGGCGGTGCGGCTGCTCCTGTTCGGTATCGCCGTAGGCGCTGTCTGCAAAGCCGCGACTTTGATCCTGATGATCGTCGGGCCGATCTACCGCACCACCCAGGCCAGCCGCTGGCTTGCCGGTGCGGTCAACGAGATCAACTGGGGCGAGGTCCAGGTCGTGGCCATCGGGCTCGCCATCGCCATGGTCGGCGTCGTCGCGGTGGCGCGGCGGCTGCCGCCGACCGACCTCGACGAGGTCTCGGCGCGCGGACTCGGCCTCAACCTGCCGGTGTTCCGTATCCTGATCTTCGCACTGGCCTCCGCCTTGACCGCGCTTGCCGTCGCCTTCGCCGGCGGCGTCGGCTTCATAGGCCTGATGGCGCCGCACCTGGCGCGGCTGATCGTCGGACGCCCGGTGCTTGCCGGCATCGCCGCCAGCTTCCTGTTGGGCGCCATCATGCTGATCGGCGCCGATCTCATCGTACGCGTGCTGTTCGCGCCGACCGAGGTGCCCGCCGGCACCGTGACGGCGGTGATCGGCACGCCCTATTTCCTCTACCTCGTGCTGCGCAGGGGAAGCACCAATGGATAAGGCCATCAGCGTCCAGGCGCTCACCATCGCTTATGGGGCGGCGACAGCGGTCAGCGCCGTCGACCTCGACATTGCCAGGGGCAAGGTCACCGTGCTCGCCGGGCCCAACGGCTGCGGCAAGTCGACCTTGCTGCGCGCCATCCGTCGGCTCCACCAGCCGAAATCGGGTGAGATCCGGCTCGGTGACCTGCCAATATCAGGCCTCAAGGAAAAGGAGCTGGCGCGCCATATCGGCCTTCTGGCGCAGAGCCCGTCGGCCCCCGACGACATGAGTGTCGAGGAACTCGTCCGGCTCGGCCGCTATCCGCACCAGACCATGCTGCAGCCGTGGAGTGCTGCCGATTCCGACGCCATCCAGGCGGCGATGTTCGGCACCGGCGTTTCGCATCTTGCCGAGCGGCGGCTGGGCTCGCTGTCGGGCGGTCAGTTGCAGCGTGTCTGGATCGCCATGGTGCTGGCGCAGGAAACCGACATCATCTGCCTCGACGAGCCGGTCAACCATCTCGACATGGCCCATCAGATCGACTGCCTCGATCTCGTCAGCCGCCTCAACCGCGAGCATGGCCGCACCGTGGTCCTGGTGCTGCACGACCTCAATCTCGCAGCGCGCTACGCCGACCGTCTGGTGTTCATGAAAGAAGGCGGTCTGGTCGCCGATGGTGCGCCGGCAGAGTTGATGCAGGAAGCGCTGATCGAGAATGTGTTCGGTATCAGCTGCCGCGTCATCGAGGATCCGGTGCATCAGCGTCCGCTGTGCATCCCGATCCGTAATTCGTCGCCGCGCTTCGGGACGGCTCCGCAAGTCTGAGCCGATACTCCGCACCCATCCGGGTAACAGTCTTCGCCTTGTGACGAATCCCGTTTGCGCGGCTTGTCATCGGGTGCATGCGCGCGCTTTAACTGGCGGGGATGTCTGTGTGATGCGCGCATGATCCTGCTACCAGGCGAGGGACTGGCCGAATGAGAATGATCAAGGCAGTCCTTGTCCTGCTCCTGGCTGCAGCCGTAGCCATCCTTGTTGCCCGTATGATCTTCCCGTTGCCGTCGATCAAGGACAGGCCCGTCGAGACGGCCCTGCCGCCGGTCACCGAGGGCGCACTTGCCACGATGGTCGCGCAAGGCAGCGCCGAAAATCCCGGCAAGAGCGGCGTCGTGCCGATCGCCGCCGGTCACGACGCCATTGCCAGCCGGCTGTTCCTCGCCGGCATCGCTCAGCGTTCGATCGACGTGCAGTACTATATCTGGCACGACGACACCTCCGGCCGGCTGCTGCTCCGGGCGCTCTACGAGGCGTCAAAGCGCGGCGTCCGCATCAGGTTGCTGCTCGACGACAACGGCATTCCTGGCCTCGACCCGACAGTGGCAGCCCTCGACGCGCAGCCCAATTTCGACATTCGCCTGTTCAATCCCTCGATGATCCGCTCGCCCAAGCTGCTTGGCTATTCCTTCGACTTCTTCCGCATGAACCGGCGCATGCACAACAAGTCGTTCATCGTCGACGGCCTCGCCGCCATCGTCGGTGGGCGCAACATCGGCGACGAGTATTTCAAGGTCGGCGACGGCACCTATTATCTCGACCTTGACGTGCTGGGCGCCGGTGCCGTGGTCCAGGACACGTCGACGGCTTTCGACCTCTACTGGAACAGCGCGTCTGTGTTTGCCGCCGACAAGATCGTCGATCCGTCCGCCGGCACGCTGGAGGCGTTCGTCCAGGGCACCGACGAGGCTGCGAAGCGCCCTGCCGCAGCCGATTTCGTCCGGCCGGATGCGCCGGCCTACAACAGGTTGCGCAGCGGTGGGCTTGGCCTCGAATGGGTCGACGTCAAGCTGGTGGTCGACGACCCGATCAAGGGAGAAGGCAAGGCAAGCAAGGACCAGCTGATGATCAGCCGGCTTGCCCAGGTGGTCGGGCCGGTGCGGCAGGGCCTCGACCTGGTTTCCGCCTATTTCGTGCCGGGCAAACCTGGCGTCGACTACTTCGCCGATCTGGTGAAGGGCGGTGCCAAGGTGCGGATCCTGACCAATGCGCTCGAGACCACGGATGTTGCGATGGTCCATGCCGGCTATTCGAAATATCGCCGTGAGATGCTGGAAGACGGCATCGAGCTGTTCGAGCTCAAGCCGATGGCCGATGCCGTCCGGGGCGAAGAGGAACTCAACCTCACCGGTTCCTCCGGCTCCAGCCTGCACGCCAAGACCTTCGCCGCCGATGGCGACCGGGTCTTCATCGGCTCGTTCAATTTCGACCCGCGCTCGGCCCTGCTCAATTGCGAGATGGGCTTCCTGATCGGCAGCCCGACCATCGCCAAGGCGATGTCGCAAGGTTTTGATACCAAAGTCGCCGAGGGATCCTACAGGGTCTCGCTTGGCCCGGATGACGGCATGCAATGGTCGAAGAACGAACCCGGCAAGCCCGTTGTCACCGTCGACGACGAACCGAACGCCTCGGCGCTCAAACGGCTTATGGTGACGGTGTTCGGCTGGCTGCCGATCGAATGGCTTCTTTAGCAAGCTAGGGACCGCGTATGACGGAGAGGGGCCAGGCATGAGCAATCGGCAGGTGATCAGGTTGGTGCTGCTGGCCGCCGGTGTCGGCCTGCTCGCCGGCATATCAGCGGCGCTGACGCTGTGGCTGATGCAGCAGGTCAGCCATGCGGTCTGGTCGATCAGCGATGCCATCTGGTACATTCCGCTGGTGACTGTCGCCGGCGGTGCGCTGATCGGCCTGACCCGGCTGCACGGCCCCAGCCCCGACCTCGACCAGCAGATCGCCGAAGCGCAGGATCCGGTCCATCTGCACAGGCGCAAGGCACTGTTCATCGCGCTTGCGGCAATCGTCGCGGTCGGCTTCGGTGGCGCCATCGGGCCGGAAGCCGGGCTGCTGGCCGTGGTTGCCGAAATGACCGCGGCAATTGCCATCGTGCTTGGCCGCAGCCATGCCGACCAGCGTGTGATCGGCGAGGCAGGTGTCTCCGGCGCGCTCTCTGGCCTGTTCGGCTCGCCTCTTGGCGGAGCTGCCTACGCCGACGACAAGCCACAGGCACCGCGCGCCCTGCTCCTGCTCGCCGCCCTTTGCGGCCTGCTCGGCTTCCTGCTTGCCGGCCGTCTGCTGTTCGACGGCGGTCTGCACCGCCTCGCGCTGCCGGCCTATGCGCCTGCAGGCGACGGGACCGACCTGATGATGGCGATCGTTCCGGCGATCCTCGGCGCTGCCGTTGGCATGGCCTTCCTGTTCCTGCATCCGATGCTCAAGCAGGCGATCGAGACTCGCGCGCCCTGGCCCTTCTGGCAGCCGGTCATCGGTGGGGCCGTGTTCGGCCTGCTCGCCATGGCGTTTCCTATCCTCAGGTTTTCAGGACACCACGAAATCGAGCCGATGCTGGCATGGGCAGGCGGCGTCGGCATGGCCGCGTTGCTCCTGCTTGGCCTGCTCAAAGTGCTGGCGCTGAGCATCTGCCTGTCCACCGGCTGGCTCGGCGGAGCGATGTTCCCGCTCATTTTCGCCGGTGCCGCCGCAGGGGCGGCAGCGCTTGCCGTGATACCCGGCATGGAGGTGTCGGTGGCGATCGCGGCGGGCATGGGAGCCGCCACCGCGGCGGGCCTCGGCCGACCGATCGCGGCGGTGCTGATCATGCTGTTCATCGTCGACCCGGCGCTGTTCGGGCCGCTCTGCGTCGGCGCGCTGTTCGGCTATGCCGGCGGCATGCTGGCGCCGAAACCGGTGGCTCACTGACGCTGTCGCGTTCTATTCGTTTTCGTCGTCCGTGACGCGAAAGATGATCTGCTTGGCGACGGATGAGCACAGCACGACAAACAGGCCGATGCCGACCAGAGCGAAGAAGATGGTGAAGAGCTTGCCGAGTGCCGTGTGCGGCGCAAGATCGCCATAACCGACGGTAGCCAGCGTCATGACCGAGAAGTAGATCGCGTCCAGATAGCTGCAGCCTTCGATCCAGACGTAGACGACGGACGCAACGGCGACGAGTGTCGAGGTGACGACCAGCAGGGTGCGGACCTGCGGATCGGCGAACGCATCGCGCATGCCACGTGCAAGCGAGGTCAGATGCCATCCGGCGTGGTGCTTCTTGGGGTGTTGGTCCACCGCTTGCCTCCGCCCAAGCGGGCATCAAAGCAAGCCGGCCGGCTCCCGTCCAGTGCGTCGGCCGACTACAACAGCGCGTCCAGCCCGGCGAACAGCCGCGCGATACCAGCTTCCGTCGTGACGGTGCCGGGCGACAGGCGCAGGATGCGGCCACGGCAATCGGTGAAAACACCATTTTCGCGCAGGCCGTTGACGATCGTCGCCGTGTCGGTTTGCTCGGGCAGGCGCAGCATGATGCTGCCGCCGCGCCGCGTTTCGTCGCGCGGGCTGGCAAGCGTCAGGCCCATCTCGTCGGCCTTGGCGATGATCGCGGCGCCGAGCTTGCGGTTGTGCGCGAGCAGTGCTGTCTTGTCCTGCGCCGCGTGCCATTCCAGCGCCGGCACCGAGCCGATGCAGGCCAGTGCCGACGGCGTACCGTGGTCGAAGCGACGGGCATCCGGCGCATAGGCGAAGGCGTCGAGATCCCAGGAGAAGATGTTGTCCTGGCTGAACCAGCCGCGCAGTTCGGGCCGGCATTCCCTGAGCAAGGGCTCTGCGACATGGATGATGCCGGCGCCTGGCGTGCCGCAGAGCCATTTGAGGCTCGTCGACAGGGTAAAATCGACCGCCGGTGCGTCGACGTTGAACGGGATCAGCCCGACGCCCTGGGTGATGTCGACGCCGACGAGGCTGCCCATCTCTCGGCCATGGGCCACCAACCGGTCGAGGTCGCAGCGGTGCGAAGAAGTCGAGGTCACCTGCGTCAGGAGCGCCAGGCCGACGTCCGCGCCCCATGACGCGATGACGTCGTCGTCCTGCACCCAGCTTTCGCCGTCCCGCATTGGCACGGTATCGAGCGTGAAGCCGAAGCGCGGCGCAAGACCGGCGAGCAAGAAATGCAGGCTCGGAAAGCAGTCTGCCGTCACCAGCACGCGGCGACCGGCAAGATGATGGGCTGAAAGCGCTCCGATCAGGCTGTAGAGCGCGGTGGTGACGTTCTCAGCCGAGGTCAGCGTTCCCTTCGGCGCTCCGATCAGATCGCTCCAGAGGTCGATGAAGCGCTGGCGCTTGCCGAGCGCCCGCATCCACTGACCGTCGTCGAAGGCGCCCCAGCTGGCGGCGAATTCGGACAACCCAGCCGTCATGGCTTCGGCCTTGCCGGGATACATGCCGATCGAATGGTAGAGGAAGTAGGCGGAGCCGTCTGGCGTTGTCATGGTGCGGATTTCCGTATTGCTTTCGCGGGCTCAGCGCGCCGTCATCTGGCGCTTGCCGCGTTCCTCGAGGAAGCTCACCAGCCTGACCAGCGGCAGCAGGAAGACGAGATAGAGTGCGGCAGCACCGATCAGCGGGGTCGGGTTGGCCATCAGCGCCTGTGCGTCCGTCGCCTGCTTCAACAGGTCGGGCATGGCGACGACCGAGGCGAGCGCCGTGTCCTTGAAGATCGAGACGCAGTTGCTGGTCAGCGGCGGGATGATGACACGCAGCGCCTGCGGCAGGATCACCGTGCGCATCGTCGTCCAGAAGCCGATGCCCAGCGCAGAGGCCGCCTCAAACTGGCCCTTCGGCACGTTTTCGATGCCGGCGCGGCAGACCTCCGCGGTAAACGCCGAGAGCACCAGCGACAGTGCCAGCGTCGCTGCGGTGAAAGACGAGAAGCGGATGCCGACGAAGGGCAGCGCGTAATAGATCAGGATCAGCAGCACCAGGATGGGCATCGCCCTGAGGAAATCGACATAAGCGATGGCGACGTAGCGCACCGGCTTCGGCCCGTAGAGCCGCATCAGGCAGACGAGCAGCCCGGCCGCGCCGCCGAAGACGATGCTGGCGACGCCGAGAAGAATGGTGTTGCCGACACCCCGCATGAGCATCGGAAAACTGCGGACCAGTATGTCCCAGTTGAAGAAGGTGGTGATCAGGTCCATGGCGAGGTCCGGGCGCGGGACGCCGCGGCCTTGGGGGGCCGCAGCGTCGTTTCAACGGTTTGCGGGTCGAGCCGTCGGCTCACTCGGCCTTGGGCAGCGGCATCGAGGTTGTCGTGCTGGTGCCCGCGTCCGGTTCGACGCCGAACCACTTCTTGTGGATCGCGGCCATCGTGCCGTCGGCCTTCATCGCCGAGACGGCGTCGTTGGCGGCGACGATGGCAGGATGGTCCTTGCGCGCCATCATGGCGAAGCGCTCGCCGGTCGGAATGCGCACCAGCACCTTGAAGCCCGGCGTCTTGGTCATGGCATACTGGAAGCCGGCGAGTTCACCGGCACCGCCATCGACGCGCTGGGCCTGGATGTCGAGCAGAAGGTCCTGCTGGGCGTTGTAGCTGCGTACTTCGGCGAGGCCGAGTTTCTCGGTGTTTTCCTTGGCCCAGGCTTCGCCCGTCGTGCCGGCGACGACGCCGATGACCTTGCCCTTCAGCCCGTCTAGGCCGGTGATGTCGGACGCTTCGCGGCCGATGACCGTGCCGTCGCCGTCATAATAGGGCTGGGTGAAGGACTGGTTCTGCAGGCGCTCGTTATTGACCGAGATCGATGACACGGCGAAGTCGATGCGGCCCGAGCTGGAGGCGGCGAAGAGCGCCTGGAAGCCCATGTCCTGGAATTCGACCGGACGCCCCAGGCGCTTGGCGACCTCTGTCGCGACATCGATCTCGAAACCCTCGAAGCTGCCGCTTTCGGTCTTGAACTCCCATGGCGGATTGGCCGGATAGGCGCCGACGACGAGCTTTTCCTGGGCGCTGGCCGGTGCCGAGAGCGCGAGGGCAAATGCCATGGCCATGCCGGCCGCTAGTTTAGAGAATGCCAATTTTCTTCCTCCCTTTGATCGATCGACGCTGACAGGCGATCCAGTCGCCAGTCACATGTCGCTGCTTCAAGCCTGTAAGTATGCATGGGCATATGGCGAGCGACGGGTTCTGTCCGCCGCCGGCACCACCGCACTTTCCGTGGCTGGCCATGTTGGCTGCCTCTGAATCTGGCGATCCGTGCTTTGCTTCGTTCGCGTACGAGGGTTTCGGGCAAGTGTTCCGTGTACGCCATCGTTGCCGATGCGCGAGCGCGAAATCTCGATCCTACCCTTGTGCCTCCTCCGTCCTCCTCAGCAAGATATTTGCATTTGCATTTAAATTTGTCCAGATAGTTGTTCTCAGGGTGCCCGAGGTGACTCAGCGTTGATCCTGGTCGGCGATCGACGCGCCGACGCAAACGATAACGGCCGCGGATCGTGTCGACGATCCACGGCCGCTTGAGTGCGGAGAGGGTAATGAGGTCAGGCGCGGCTGAGCGCCATCACGCCTGTTTCGGTGCCGGTCAACCGACGCGAACGACCGTCGGCGCCGACGACCATCTGGATGCGGCGTCGCTCCGACGAAAACAGCTTCGACGTCGACACGTCCACCGGCGGATTGAAGGCGACGGTGACACGCCAGAGATCCGGCTTGATCGTCTCCTCTAGGCCGATGACGCGTCCCTTCGCCGGGTTGCCGTTAAAGGTGCCCGACACCGTCTCGCCGACGGCGAAGGGGACGCCGCCCGGGGTCTCTTCGGCCCTGGTGTCCTTGGGACGCGCGGCCAGTGTGTTCCAGTCGCGCACGCCTTCCTGACGGGCGACGAGTTCAAGCGCCTTGGCGTGGCTGATGGCGATGCCTTCGCTGGCCAGCGCGTCGCGCAGCCTGCGGGCATTGGTTTTGTAGTCGGGACCTGTGGTCATGGTTTCGCTCCTTCGCGATGCGCGAACGGCGTGGTGAAAGTCGGGAGCCCGCATTGCCGCTTCGGCCGTCGCATCGACAGGGAAACGAAATTTATGAAGGGAAGCTTCACCGGGGCCTTGCGGCTGCGGGCGGCAGGGGCTCCCCGCCCTTGACCGCCCTCAGATAGGAAGTACAAGGCGCGCCGTCAATGAGGGCGCGGCCGGAGGCCGGAGGTCAGGCGGCCCCTGTTCAGGCGGCCCCTGTTCAGGCGGCTTTGTCCCACACTGGGGCCAGCCCGCCGGGACTGACGATGCGCCCGCCAGGTGTGGCCAGGGCATGGATCGCCGCCATCTCGTCCGCCGACAGGTCGAAATCGAAGATGGCGAAATTCTCGGGCAGGCGCGACAGCGTCGACGTCTTGGTCAGTGTCACGACGCCGTCCTGCTGCACCAGCCAGCGCAGCACCACCTGAGCTGCAGTCTTGCCGTGGCTGGCGCCGATCGCTTTCAGCACGGGATCGGAGATCACCTTGCCGTCGGCCATGGCGTAGTAGGCGGTGACCGACATGCCGGCCTTGCGCGCGGCTTGGAGCACCGCGGTCTGGTCAAGATAGGGGTGGTATTCGACCTGGTTGGTCACCAGCTTGGCGTCACTCAGCTTCACTGCCTCGGCCATCAGTGTGGTGTTGAAGTTGCTGACGCCGATATGGCGTACCTTGCCGGCCTTTTTCACCTCGTTCAGCACGCCGATCTGCTCGGCCAGCGGCACCGCGTCGTTCGGCCAATGCAGCAGCAGCAGGTCGACATTGTCGGTGCGGAGCTTCTTCAGGCTGTCGTCGACCGATCTGACGAAGGCATCGCGCTGGTACTTGTCGACCCAGACCTTGGTGGTCAGGAAGATGTCCGAACGTGTCACGCCCGAGGCGGCGATAGCCTGGCCGACTTCGGCCTCGTTGCCATAGATCTGGGCGGTGTCGATGTGGCGAAAGCCCTTGCGGATCGCTTCAGGCACCACTTCGAGGACTTCTGCGCCGGGCATGCGGAAGGTGCCGAAGCCCAGGGCAGGGATTGTCGCGCCATTGGCGGTAACGAATTTCATGATGTTCTCCTTGAGGGACGTGAGGGGAGAGGAAATTGGGGGCGGTGGGAAATTCGGACGGATGGCTCCGCCCCTTAGGTAGGTCGGCACTGAAACCGGTCAATCAACTTAAGCCGGTTGGCACAGCGGTTCCTGGCGCCGGTCGAGCGCGCCACTCCATACCGTCAGCACGAAGGCACCGGCCACCAGCACAGCACCCACCCATGGCGTGGCGCCAAGGCCGAGCGGCGAGGCGACAACCAAGCCGCCGATCCAGGCGCCCAGTGCGATGCCGAGATTGAAAGAGGCGATGTTGAGCGCCGAGGCGACGTCGACGGCGCCCGGGCGATGCTCCTTGGCCAGTTGCACGACGTAGAGCTGCAGGCCCGGCACATTGGCAAAAGACAGGAAGCCGAGTGCTGCCAGCGTTGCCAGCGTCCACACGGGCGAAAGCGCGGTGAAGGAAAACAGCACCAGCACCATAGCCTGCAATGCAAACAGCACCGTCAGCGCCTTGACCGGGTTGCGGTCGGCGATGCGTCCACCGGCAATGTTGCCGATGGCGATGGCGAGACCGTAGAGCACCAGGATCAGGCTGACGCTCGAAGCCTGGAAGCCGGTGATCTGTTCGAGGATCGAGGCGAGATAGGTGAAGGTGACGAAGGTGCCGCCATAACCGAGCGCGGTCATCGCAAACACCAGCAGCAGCCGGCCGGAACCGAGCACGCGGACCTGGTCGAGCAGGCTGGACGGTGCGGCCTTGTTGAGGGTCGAGGGCAGCAGGGCAGCGATGCCGACGAAGGCGATGACGCCGAGCAGCGAGACGCCCCAGAAGGTGGCGCGCCAGCCGAAGGTCTGGCCGATGAAAGTGCCGAGCGGCACACCGGTGACGATCGCCACCGTCAGGCCCATGAACATCATGGCGATCGCCGAGGCGCGGCGGTTTTCCGGCACCAGATCGGCGGCAATGGTGGCGCCCACCGAGAAGAACACGCCATGGGCAAAGGCAGACAGCACGCGCGCGACCAGCAACAGCTCGTAGCTGGGGCTCAGCGCCGCTGCCGTGTTGCCGACGACGAACAGCGCCATCAGCCCGAGCAGCAGGGGCTTGCGTTCGATCCGGCCGGTAAGCGCCGTCAGCACTGGCGCGCCGAAAGTGACGCCCAGCGCGTAGACGCTGACGATCAGGCCGGCGAGCGGCAGAGTGATGTGAAGATCCTGGGCCACCGTCGGCAACAGCCCGACGATGACGAATTCGGTCGTGCCGATCGCATAGGCGGCGATGGTGAGCGCGAAGATGGCTAGGGGCATGTCGTGCACCGTTCCCGAGTTGAATGGGCGGCCTGCGCCGCGGTTGATCCGTGGGCTGCATATGGGGCAAGGGCACTTGCGCAATAATGCGCGATGATGGACGAATACTTGTGAATTTGATTCACAAGAGGCCAGTCATGGACAATCGCGCCGGTGAGATGGAGGTCTTCGTCCGGGCCGTCTCGCTGAAGAGCTTCTCCGCCGCCGGCCGGCAGCTCGGCCTGTCGCCTTCGGCGGTCAGCAAGCTGATCACGCGCATCGAGGACAGGCTGGGCACCCGCCTGGTCGTGCGTTCGACGCGGAGCCTGCAGCTCACCCCGGAAGGTGAAGTCTATCTCGAGCGCGCCGGCCGCATCCTCGGCGAGATCGAGGAGGCCGAACGTATCGTCGCCGGAGGCGCCAACGCTGTGCCGCGCGGCCTGCTCAGGGTCAGCGCCTCGGTCGCTTTCGGCGCCAGCCACGTCGTGCCCCACATCGCCGCGTTTCTGGCGCTTTATCCCGAGGTCGAACTCGACCTGTCGCTGACCGACAGCGTCATCGACCTCTACGAAGAGCGCGCCGACGTCGCGATCCGGTCCGGCAAGCTGCGCGATTCATCGCTGAAGGCGCGCAAGATTCTGGAAATCCGCCGCGTCGTCGTTGCCTCGCCTGCCTATCTGGAAAGGCATGGCGTGCCGGAAAGACCGGCCGATCTGGTTGGCCACAACTGCCTGCGCTTCAACTTCCTGCGCAACCGCGACGAATGGATGTTTCGCGACCCGGCAACCGGTGAGACCTTCGCACAGCGCATCGGCGGCAACCTGCTTGCCAATAACGGCCCAAGCCTGCGCCGGCTCTGCCTCGACGGCGTCGGCCTGATCCGCAGCGGCCGCTTCCAGGTCCAGGCCGACATCGACGCCGGCACGCTAGTGCCGGTGCTCGAAGCTTACAACCCCGAGGACATAGAGATGATCCACGCCGTCTTCGCCGGCCATGGTCACCTTGCCGCGCGCATCCGCGCTTTCATCGATTTCCTCGCCGATAAGTCGCGCACAGGCTAACGCCATTGTTTCGGCGGATAGGCGCACTACCTTCGTGAGGCGCGGTTGTTTCGCGCGGAAAATGTGCTGGTGGCGAAGATGGCGAGATCGAAACGGGCTCTGATGGTGGCGGGCATTCTGCTTGCCGGCGCAATGCAGGCGCATGCCATCGACCTGCCCGGCCAGCCCGACCAAAACCAGCTTGCCCGCGAAGGCCGCATCAACGAGCTGCAGATCCTGCAAAGCCGGCAGGGCCGCGCCGATTTCCAGGCCGAGCAGCAGCGGCTGCGTGAGCAGGACCGCCAGATCGTGATACCGCAGATGCAGCGGCCCGAGGTGCGCGTGATGAAGTCGAACTGCCAGATCGAGCTCTACGGCAACATCTATCGCCGCGTCTGCCGTTGAGCGACCGTCGCCCGTCAGCCCCCGAGCTACCGCGCTGCCACTTGCTCGGCCAGCACCCCGTCGAGCCTGTCGTATCCGGCCTCGACGCCCCTGGCCATGCCGATGGCGATCGCGCCGTCCCTGGCCTCGCGGGAGCTGTAGAGCACGGTGTTGACCGAAATGGTGCGGCCGTCCCTTTCGGTCAGCACCAGGGTCGAGCGCGCCTCGCCGTCGGTCCAGTCCATGTCGAACAGCTCGACGCTGACGATTCTTTCCGGCCGGGCGATCTCGCGATAGGTCCCGGTCATGCCCATGTCGCGGCCGTCGTCATGGCGCCAGACGAAGCGATACGTGCCGCCGACGCTGAGGTCGATCTCGCAGACGGCAAACGACCAGCCGTCGGGCCCGGTCATCCAGCGTTTCAGCAATGCGGGAATCGTCCAGCAGTCGAACACCAGCTCGCGCGGCGCGTCGAACACACGCGTCATGGCGATCTCACGGTCGCTCGGCGTCGTCACTTCCAGTCTGTGGCTCATCGTCGTTTCTTCTCCTCGCTTCCGCTTCAGGCTTTGCCCTGGTTCGCCTGCAGATCAGCGAGCAGCGCGTCGAGACGCTTGTAGTTGCCCTCCCAGACCTTTCGGTACTCGTCGAGCCAGCCGGTCACTTCTGCCAGCGCCTCGCCCTCGATGCGGCAAGGCCTGCGCTGGGCGTCGCGGCCGCGCGAGATCAGCCCGGCGCGCTCCAGCACCTTGAGATGTTTTGAAATCGCCGGCTGGCTCATGGCAAAGGGTTCGGCCAGCTCCATCACCGAAACCTCGCCCGTCATCAGTCGCGCCAGGATCGCCCGCCGTGTCGGATCGGCCAGTGCGGTAAAGGTCGCGTCAAGGCGTTCGGACGGGGTCATGGCGCTGCTCTCTCATTCTATAACTGAAAGGTTATATAGAATGAGAGAGCCCGTCAAGCTTGGCCGAGAAAAGGCAGGCGCAACGCTGACCTATCCCTCCCCTTTTTTGGGGAGGGATCCAGCGTGGGGGCCTCGTCGAGCACGTCCGTGCCGTGGGCTCTCAGCACAGGCGGCAGAAACGCGTCACGCCGCCTTGCGCGTCTTCTTGGCGTGAACGTTCTGGTTCATGCGGAACATGTTGTCGGGGTCGTATTTGCGCTTCACTTCGAGCAGCCTGGTGTAGTTGGCGCCATAAGCCGCCTCGACACGATCGGCCTCATCAGCCGGCATGAAGTTGATGTAGGCGGTGCCGACAGCCTGCGGCCGCGTCGCTTCATAGATGTTGCGGGCCCAGCCGATGCAGGCCTTGTCCATCGACGCTTCGCGCCAGCGCGCATGCACGTTCATGACGAAGTGCGAATTGCGCTGCGGAAATGCCGTCGCATCGGTCGCCACCCGCCCGGCAGCGCCGCCGACATGGCCGACGAAGATTTCGCATTCCGGCCCCGGCAAGGCACGGATCGCGCTGTCGAGCATGTCGATGGTGGTATCTTCCAGATCGATGAAGTCGTGGCTCTTCCAGTAGTTGCGCGCGCCGGGCGCAAGCAGCGGATCGAACGCCATCTGCCATCCGGCGAACGGGTTCGGCCCGACGACGTCGACGATTGGCTGGCCGATGCCGCGCAAGGCAGCGGTCGCCTTCTCGCCGGCCTCGAGCTCGCCGCACCAGCACATCGCCAGCACCAGCACCTCCTTGCCGTGCCATTGCGCCGGCAGGAACGGCAGCGGCGGCGCCTGCCGCATCACCGTCCAGCAGGTCAGCTCGTCGGGCGCGTCCTCGAGCGCTTCGCGATATTGCCGTAGCACCGAACTGGCCTCGTCGAACGGGTGCACGACCAGCCCCGACAGCACCTGTGGGCCGAGCTTATGCAGCTTGAACTCGAAGGCGGTGACGACGCCGAAATTGCCGCCGCCGCCGCGTATCGCCCAGAATAGGTCGGGATGCTCGGCCGTGCTTGCCCGCACCAGTTCGCCATCCGCAGTCACCACGTCGGCCGACAGCAGATTGTCGATGGTCAGGCCGAGCTTGCGTGTCGTCCAGCCGAAGCCGCCGCCCAGCGTCAGTCCTGAAATGCCCGTCGTCGAGTTGATGCCGGTCGGAACCGCAAGGCCGAACGCCTGCGTTTCCTTGTCGACGTCGGCGAGGATGGCACCCGGCTCGACCCAGGCTCGCCGTGCCACCCTGTCGACGCGAACCGACCTCATCTGCGACAGGTCGATCATCATGCCGCCGTCGCACACGGCGCTGCCGGCGATGTTGTGGCCGCCGCCGCGTACCGAGACGAGCAGCTTGTTGTCGCGCGCGAACTTGACTGCGGCGATAACGTCGCTGGCGCCGGCGCAGCGCACGACAAGGCCGGGGCGACGGTCGATCATGGCGTTCCAGACGGTACGCGCCTCGTCATAGCCGGCATCGCCGGCATTCAGCACTTGGCCGCGCAGGCTTGCTGCGAAAGCATCGAGGACAGGCGCGCTCACCGTCGCCAGCCCACCGTCAAGGGTCGTGAGGTTCAGGTCGTTCATGGAGCTTTCCTCCGCTCAGAGAAAAGGCCTCCTCATCCGCCGTGCCAGGCAATTCTGCGCCTGCGATCCGGCGGCAGCAAGGCAAGAGTGCCTATGTTGCGGGAATGTGATGGGCTTTGCCGGACGGCCGGCATCGGCCGCGCGCCTTGTGGCACGCGCGGCCCACCGATCTTTGGAAGGCAGGGTTCTACCGACTAGTCGAGCAAAGCCAGATCCAGCTTTGCCAGCCGGTCCGGATCGGCGACGGCGTCGATGCCGACGATCCTGTCGCCGTTGAGCCTGAGCATCAGCACGACACGGAGCTTGCCCATCGGGGCGACCAGCAGGCCGATCGCGCCGTCGACAAGCGCCGGCAGCGCGCCCTGCGCCCGGCCCTTGAAGCTTTGCGCCACGGCCTGCGCGCCGCGCAGTTCGGCAACGGCACCGAGATGTGCGGCGACGGCATCGGCGCGGAACACGACGTCGGGATCGAGCACGGCAAGCAAGCCGGCGAAATCGCCGCCGCGCGATGCCGCGAGAAACGCGTCGACAACCTGCCGCTGACGCGTCCGGTCGGGCGCGCGCGCCTCGTCGCTGCCCTGGACCCGGCGCCGGGCCCGGCTCGCCAGCTGCCGCGCCGCGACCGGCGTCCGCTCGACGACGGGGGCGATGTCATCGAAGGACAGGTCGAACATGTCGTGCAGCACAAAGGCGATGCGCTCGGCCGGTGCCAATTTCTCCAGCACCACCAGCAGTGCCAGGCCGACGGCGTCGGCCATCGCCAGCTCGCGTTCGGGATCGACGGCAGGGGCATCGTCGGCAATTTCGTCGGGCCCTTCGGTGTCGAGCTGCTCCTCGCGCCGCGACTTGCGCCGGCGCAGCATGTCGAGGCAGACGCGCGCCACCACCGTCGTCAGCCATCCCGAGAGATTGTCGATGTCGTCGGTGTCGGTGCGCGCCAGGCGCAGCCAGGTCTCCTGGACCGCGTCCTCGGCCTCGCTGGCCGAGCCTAGCATGCGGTAGGCGACGGCGCGCAGATGCCCGCGCTTCTCGGCGAATTTTTCGGCCAGAAAAATTTCTTCGTTCATCGGTCACATTCCCTGCTGCTGTTCCGTCAAGGCCATGACGAACGAATCCCGGCCGATGTGACAGAGACTGTCGCGGGGCCGGCGCCGTCAAGATCGAATGGACCCGAACCCGACAAGGAAGACTCACATGCAAGCTCGTATGACCAACCCCGCCATCCTGCTTCCCGATGCCATGCAGGCGCTGTTTGCGCTCAACAAGGCGACCGAGAGGGACGGCCTGCCCGAGGTGACGCGCAAGCTGGTCCATTTGCGCGCCAGCCAGATCAACGGCTGCAGCGTCTGTGTTCACATGCATTCGCTCGAACTCAGGAAGCTCGGCGAGAAGGACGACCGCATCTTCGCCGCCGCCGCCTGGCGCGACACGCCCTGGTTCACGCCGGCCGAGCGCGCAGCCCTTGCGCTGACGGAAGCCGTGACCCGCATCGCCGACAAGTCCGACCCGGTGACGGACGACGTCTGGGAAGAGGCGACGCGCTACTACGACGAGAAGGCGATTTCGGCGCTGCTGCTATGCATTGCGGCGATCAATGTCTGGAACCGCCTCAACGCCGCGGTCCGCCAGGTCGCGGGTGCTGCCTGGAACTGACGATCCACGTCGTGCGCTCCCTCATCCTGCGCCTGTCGAAGGATGAGGGACAAGTACGCTAAACTACCGCGCGGCGATAAAGATGCCAGGTAGCATGGCCCAGCACCGGCAGCACCACCAGGAGGCCGAGAAAAAAGGGCAAGCAGGCTGCCAGCACCGCAACCGTCACCACCAGGCCCCAGCCGAGCATGACAAGCGGGCTCGCCAGCACCGCACGGATCGATGTCAGCATGGCGGTGACGAAGTCGATTTCGCGGTCGAGCAGTATCGGGATTGAGATGACCGTGATGGAATACAGTACCAGCGCCAGTGCCGCGCCCTCGATATGGCCGATACCGAGGAAGATCCAGCCCTGGTTGGTGGTCAACACAAGATCGGCGAAGCGGTCGAGCGTGGCGTAGGACATGCGGCCGAGAATCAACGCCATCAGCAGCCTGATCTGGTACATCCAGACCCAGAACACGAACAGCATGACGAAAGCCATCCACGACACTTCGCGTCGGCGCTGGGCCCAGATCAAGTTGAGGACCTGTCCAAGCGTTGGCTTATGCCCGGCCTCCATTTGGCGGCTTACCTCATAGAATCCGACGGCGGCGAAGGGCCCGACCAGCGGGAAGCCGATCGCGAACGGATAGATCAGCCATGGGGCGTGCAGCACCAGCAGGGACGTTGTAATTGCCAAGCCGATCACCACGAAGACCAGCGCAATAGCGAGCCCGATGCGCGGGCTCCGGGCGAAGTCGGCGGCGCCCTCCGCCAGGCTCTGCCTGATGTCGGCTACGGTCAGTGCGCGCACTTCCGGCGGCCTAGCCGGTCGCCTCGCGTAGGTGTCCATATCCGCCATTCGTCCTCCCTCGCCCCGCGCTGCATCCGACCGCAGCGCTCTATCTGCGCGGCAACGCGACTTCCCGCATTGATCGAGATCAAGCGGGAGTGTTTCCGCATTAGACGTCTCGTTCACGCGTCGAACACGCTGGACTCACGCCTGCATGGCAAGCTCGCCGGGTCATGTCAGGAGACGGGAGGCCGAGATGGCTTACTCAGTGCATTCCAGCCACGGACATCAGACGGCGGATCTGACGATCCGGCTCCTCCAGGCAACTGCACGCCGTATCGCGGCAGCCGAGATGTGGTATCGCCGTGCCCAGAGCAGGCGGATCATCGCGGCACTCAGCCCGGAGCAGATGAAGGACATCGGCTACCCTGCCGTTGATGCCATTCCCAGCCTCGACGTCGAGGCTGGTCTCATGTCCAGATTGCAATCGATGCGATAACGAACCGTCGCGGGCAACACGCCGCGGGGTGGCGGTCGCCGGGCCGGCATGCCGCGACGGCGATGGCCGTTGCGTTACGTCCCTGGCGCCTGCGTCAGGGCGATGGCCGTGCCGACGATCAGCATGGCTGCCACGCCTTGCAGCACGCTGACAACGACGCTGAGCAGCGCGCGGCCGAGACCAAGGTCGAGATTGCGGGCAAACCAGCGCGTTTCCACCGCCACGTACCAGACGACGGCAACGACCAGCAGCAGCAGTGCCGCGACGCTCGCGGTGCTGTTGTGGACGCGCCACACCACGCCCGCCAGGCTGACGCCGAGGGCGAAGGGTGCCGCGACATAACACTGGCTGTAGAACGGCGGCTTCAAGGTTGCCCTGTCGATCCGGGCGCCGCGAAAGCGCAACAGCTTCACCGCCATCAGCAGCGGGAAGACGCTGAAGACGACGGCCCGAAAGATCAGAAGGTTGGAGTCGCTGGCGAGCATCGACGGCGCCACCCAGGAACGATCGCTGATGAAGCCGAGCTCCAGGCCATGCACGATCAGCAGCGTCAGCAGCAGGAACATCGGCGGGCTCATCGTGTCCTGGTACTGCTCGTCCACGTCGTCGGACAGCTCGACATTGGCATAGCGCATCATCTTGTCGGGGTCGCGCAATGCTCGCCACATCGTCAGCGGGTAAAACAGCAGCCACGACACGACCTCGTAGAGCAGTTCCTCGATCGATTTCAGCAGTCGCATGAAGTCCATGCGTCGCTCCTTCGCAGAGTGGTCCGCGCGGCATGATGACGGCGGGAATGGGTGAAGGGAAGGGCCGGGTGGCCGCTACAACCGCTTCAGGCGAAACCGCTGCCGGTATTGCGCCGGCGTAATGCCGGTATGGCGCCGGAACAGCCGGCGGAAGAACGCCGGATCCTCGTAGCCGACTGTCTCGGCGATTTCGTCCGTCGCGTCAGCGGTGGCCTCCAGCATCTGCTTGGCCTCCTCGATACGCAGGCTTTGCACATAATCGACAGGCGTGTAGCCGGTCGCCGCCTTGAAGCGGCGCTTGAAGGTGCGCTCGGGCAGACCGCTTTCGGCGACCATGCGCGTCACCGGATTGGCGCAGGCGTAATTGTCGGCGATCCAGAGCTGGCAGTTGCCGATCGCCGCATCCTCGTGGCGCCTGGGCTTGGCCATCGCGGCGAAAGGCAACTGGCCGTCGCTGCGGTCGCCGAGCAGGAACACTTTTGCGATGCGCGCTGCTTCCTCCCTGCCGCTGTAGCGCGCGATCAGGTGCAGTGCGAGGTCTTCCCAGGACGACGCGCCGCCGGTGGTGATCAGCTGTCCCTCAGGGTCCATGTCGCAGACGATGCGCTCGGGCCGGAATCGCACCAAGGGATAGTTGTCGCGGAAGATGTCGGCGGCGATCCAATGCGAGGCTGCGTCCTTGCCGTCGAGCAGCCCCGCCTCGGCGAGGAAGATCGAGCCTGTGCACACCGAGCAGATGGTGGCGCCGGCGGACAGCTGCGCCCGGACCCATTCCATCTCATCGCCCCATCCGAGCGCCGCGCCACCCTCGAGCGGCAGCGCCAGGTCGGTGACGATCACCACGTCGGTATTCTCTGTGTCGGCGAATGTCGCATGCGGCTGGATCGGTGTGCCGATGGCGCAGGTGAACGTCTCCTTGCTTCGTGCCACGATCTCGGCTGAGATGCGCCGTGCCCTGGTCTGCTGCCCGGTCAGCCGGTCCCAGATCGAGCCCACCGCCGACAGCACCTCGAACAGCCCGTATACCGCCGCCGGTGTCGTCTGCGGCAAGGCAAGCAGGCTGATGCGGAGGGGGTCGGCCTGGGTTTTCATGTGCCATCAGTGGCACGTATGCCTCGTTTTTGTCCAGTATCGCTCTCGCGATCCGACTTCGACGTCCCTAGTGTTCGTCCAAGCCGCCCAGCGGGCGCGAGGAGATCGAAATGCCAGATCACATCAACACGACCAGCCGGCGCCGCTTCCTGCTCTCCGCAGCAGTGCTCGCCGTTTTCGGCGCAACCCCGGGGAGTAAGGCGATGGCCAGCGAAACCACCACAAAGACCGTCCGTGCCAATGGCGTCGAGATTGTCACCGAAGCCTTCGGCGATCCTTCGGCGCCGCCCGTGCTGCTGATCATGGGCGCCATGGCCTCGATGCTGTGGTGGCCGGAGGATTTCTGCCGCCAGATCGCTGTCAGCGGCCGCTATGTCATCCGCTACGACAACCGCGATACCGGGTTGTCGACTAGGTTCGCGCCGGGCAAGCCACCCTATTCGATGGACGACATGGCCCAAGACGCCATCGCCGTGCTCGACGCCTACGGCATCGAAAAGGCTCATGTCGTCGGCATGTCGCTCGGTGGCATGATCGCCCAGATCCTGGCGCTCTCGGTGCCTGGCCGCGTCGCCTCGCTGACCCTGATATCGACCACGCCCGTCGGCCTCGATCTCGACCTGCCGCCGCCGAGCCCTGCTTACATGGAGCATGCCGCGACGGGCGAAAGCGTCGACTGGTCGGACCGCGCCCAGGCGACCGGCTTCATTGCCGGCGAGGCCCGGGTGATCGCAAGCACTACCCATCCGCATGACGCGGTGAAGACTCTTTCCTTCATCGAACGTGACTACGATCGCTCCGGTGGCTACCTCTCGGCGACCAACCACTTCATGCTCGCCGGCGGCGAAGCGGTGAAGGGCAAGCTTCCCGGCCTGAACGTGCCGCTTACCGTTATCCATGGCACTGCCGACCCGATCTTCCAGATCGTCCATGGCAAGGCGATCGCCGACGCGGTCAAGGGCTCGACATATGTCGTCGTCGAAGGCGGCGGCCATGAGCTTCATGAGGACGACTGGGGCATCGTCATCCTGGCCATCGCCAAGAACAGTGCTGCGCCGCGCTGAGCTGCAGGCACATCGCCCGGAAGCATCCGGTGAAGCGCCCGGTTCCGCCGGGCGCGCCTTGGGCCAGACCGCGCCGATCGCGCGGACAGCCGCCACAACAGGCGCGAAACCCGTTCACGGCATCCGCCCGGGCGGCTATAGCAGTGCATCGCCGATGCATTGGAGCCTGACATGACCGCCACCACCGACACCGTGCTCGATCGCTTCCTCCGTTATGTCGTCATCGACACCCAGTCCGATGCGAGCTCGCCGAGCCAGCCCTCGACCGAAAAGCAGAAGAACCTCGGCCGCCTGCTCGTCGAGGAGCTGTTGGCGATCGGCCTCACCGACGCCCATCTCGATGAGCATGGTTATGTTTACGCCACGGTGCCGGCCAACACCCAAAAGCAGGTTCCGGTCATCTGCTTCTGCTCGCATATGGACACCGCGCCCGATTTCACCGGCACCAACGTCAAGCCGCAGATCCTGCGCAACTATGCCGGCGGCGACATCCAGCTTGTCGGCGACCCGCAGCAGGTCATCCGGGTCACCGAGCACCCCGAGCTGAAAAACCAGATCGGCAACGACATCGTCACAACAGACGGCACCACGCTGCTCGGTGCCGACGACAAGGCCGGCATCGCCGAGATCATGACGGCGGCACAGTTCCTCGTTGCCAACCCCGACATCAAGCATGGTGCGATCAAGCTTTTGTTCACCGCCGACGAGGAGATCGGCCGCGGCGTCGACAAGGTCGATTTCGCCAAGCTCGGCGCTGAATTCGCCTACACCATGGATGGCGAGACCGCTGGCCACATCGAGGACGAGACCTTTTCGGCCGACGGCGTCGACATCACCATTTCAGGCGTCGCCATCCATCCCGGCTTCGCCAAGGGCCGCATGGAAAACGCCATCAAGATCGTTGGCGCCATCGTCGACCGGCTGCCGAAGGAGCTTTCGCCCGAAACCACCGAGGGCCGCGAAGGCTTCCTCCACCCCACTGCGCTGTCGGGCTCGATGGAAAAGGCCTCGCTCAGCCTGATCGTGCGCGATTTCACCGAAGCTGGCCTCGTCGCCAAGGAAAAGCTGCTCGAAGACATCGTCAAGGACGTGATGAAGGCCTATCCCGGCTCGACCTACAGCTTCACGGTCAAGGAGCAGTACCGCAACATGAAGGTGGTCCTCGACCGCCATCCCGAGATCGTCGACAACGCGCTCGAAGCCGTCCGCCGCGCCGGCATGGAGCCGTTGCGCGGCAGCATCCGCGGCGGCACCGACGGCTCGCGCCTGTCCTTCATGGGCCTGCCCTGCCCCAACATTTTCGCCGGCGGCCACGCCTTCCACTCCCCGCTGGAATGGGTCAGCCGCCAAGACATGGAAAAGGCGGTGACGACGATCGTGGAGCTGGCGAAGGTGTGGGAGGAAAGGGCGTAAGGGGGCGCCAGGTTGGTTTTGCGCCAATATCTGCAATCGCCTGCTTATACGTCGCAGTTTGGGCAGATTGCGGATTAGCCCTCAAGACGGTGAAACGAAAAGGCCCGCCGAGCGGCGGGCCGGGCATTTGCGGTCTTGAAACCTAGAACGCCGTGTTGAAGCCAACCGTACCTTTGAAGCCGTGGCTGCCCTCGAAACTGGTCGAAGCCAGCGCTTCGCCGTAGAGGGCGTATTTGCCTCCGGCCCAGCGGTAGGTGCCGCCAATGCCGAGTTCCGCGCCGAAGGAATCGGGCTCGAACGCGACCTTGGTACCCGCCACGTCGACCGCCGTTCCGTCCAGGAATTCGTAGGTAAGATTGGCGATGCCATAGACATGGCTGCGGCTCGCGCCGCCGCCTGCGTCATAGTCCAGCGCCAGGCCGATCCGGCCTTTCAGGCTGTCGCCGGCCACCAGCGACACCTTGGCGCCGAACGGATCGGCGAAATCGTCGAAATCGACGGAGGTGTAGGCAAGCTGGGCCTGCGGGGTCACCGACCAGGTGCCGCCGACCGACAGCTTGCGGCCGGCTTCGATGCTGAAGGCATAGCCAAGGCCTTGATTGCCGTCGACGAGCTTGCCGACGGTGTCGGCGGCAACGTCGCTCGACAGGCGGCTAACAGAGGCCTGTCCGTCGACATAGATGCCGTTGCTGCCATACCAGGTCAGCGTCGCGCCGCCGCCATAGGCAACTGTCGCATTGGTGCCGTTGCCGAGGCTGGAGCCGATGTCGGCGTTGACCCGGCCATATTGCGCATTGATGCCGCCGATCAGCCTGCCTGAGCCGGTTTCGGCGAACAAGCCATCAATGCCTGCCTGTACGAGATAGCGGTTGCTGTCATAGGAGGTGCCAGTGGTCGAAACGCCCTCGACATGGCCATGCGCGCCTTCGATCCGCGTCCAGAAATTGCGCGGGCCGGCCTCACCTCCGGCGCTATCCGTCGCTTCACTCGCCCCGGGCCAGTAGCGGTCGCCGACGCGCTGCTGCAGCGTCGGCAGTTCGGCCAAGCCAAGCAAGACGATCGGATAGTTCTCATAGACCGGCACCGTCGGCGCCAGCGTATCGGTCATGCGCAGGTACCAGTCGCCGTCTGTGGGATCGGCGATGCCGTTCTGGAACAGGCCGTAGAGATAGGCCCCGCCGATCGCCGGACCAGCCAGCACGAAGGCATCGGCGGCGGATGTGCCCGCCACGTCGACAATCTTGATACCGTCGCCGGTCGTTTCCGCTCCGGCGCCGCCGAGATTGGTGACGAAGATTCTGGTCGCACCGGTTCCGAGGATCGAGTTGCCTGTTATGGCGAGAAGATCGGTGGGCGAGGCATCGTTGCCGAGGACGGCCTCGATCAGCAGGGTGCCGCCATTGCTCGTGTAGTTGCCGGCGACAGTCAGCGTGCCGATGCTGTTTCCGGGCGCAATGGTGCCGCCGGCATAGTTAGCGGTGTTTCCGACCGAGCCCACGCCTGCCAGGACGCCGCCGCGCACATCCATGATGCCGCCGAGGACGCCGTTGACGACGAGCATGCCGCCATGGACACTGGTCAGCCCGTTGAAGCCGGTCTGGTTGGCGTTGAAGATGGTGCGGCCGGCGAGCTGGTTGATGGCGCCGCTGCCGTTGATCGGCAGGTCGAAAACGTAGCCGGTTTCGGTGTGGTTGAAGTTGATCTCGGCACTGGCCGCGAGGGTTATCGCCGACGCCTGGAGCGTTCCGGCACCGGTCGCCGCCTGGCCAACCGCGCCGCCGATGTTCAGCGCTGCGTGGCTGCTGGCATGCACGCTACCGACGACAAGGGCCGAGTTGCCGTTGTTCACTACCACCCTGCCGTCATCGGCAAGGGTCAGGGCACCCTTGCCCCTGGTTCCGAGAGTGACCGCGGTCCCGTTGAGCACCGACCCGTCCCCGGAAACAAGGACACTGAAATTTGGGAGGACGCCGCCTGGGCTGGTGGAGATGTTCACGGCCGTCCCGGTCATGACGCCGCCGCCCAGGATCGAGAGCGAACCCTGGTACATTGCTATCGTCGAGCCCGAGTCCCATCGGGATCCTTCGCCGGACACCTCAGCTGTGACCAGTGCGGTGTTGAAGCTGAGGTTTCCAACGCCGCCGAAGGAGGTGTTGCCGGTGATGTCGACCACGCCGCCGTCGCGAACGTAGATGTAGCTGGTGCCGTTAGTGGACGTGAAGCCGCCGGCTTCCAGCGTCGAGCCTTCGCCCATGACGTTGATGGTGGCCGTGCCTTGCGAGCCTGGCGTGTGAACCCTTATGCCCCCCGTCGTCGTGTAAACGGCGCCATTCTCGATGGTCAGGGTCGATTGGCTTCCCGCGCCGCCGCTCAAGTCATTCGGGTCGGTGCCTGTCGCGACCAGCCGGGTGCCCTGACCTGACAACGTCAGGCTCGCCACTTGGCCGTCCCCGCCGGCAATATCCAATTGCGACACGGTTCCACCGGCGGAAGAGCCGAATGTGACGTCGCTGCCGCCAGAGATGAGCGTGTGTCCATCGTTGATGCTGATTGTCGTAATGCCGGAGCCAGCGGCCTCGTTGATGATGAGTTCGCCCCCGCCGACCTTCGAAAGCAAACCCGTGTTCAGGCTGCCAGTGCCCTGGATCTGGCCTGAGAGCGTCAGGCTCGCGCCGCTCGCGACGTTGAAGACCGCAGCCGAACTGTAGGAGAGCGTATTGGCGCCGGTGGCGATCGTGATCGCCTTTCCGGCGATCGCGGGAGGCGGGCTGGTGATCTGGAAACTGGATGTCAGCATGATTGTCGATGCTGCATCAGGGCTCGCCTGGGCGTCCGCTATCACCTGGTAGAGTTCCGTCTGGTTCGAGGCGACGAAGTTCGCTGCCCTTGCCGCGGGAAGTGTTCCCCCCATTGCCAAAGCGGCAATGCAGACGCCTGAAAGAAGTTTGTATTTGCTGGTTGATTGGGTACCCGGTGCGCCCCCGTTCGCGCAAGACTGCTTCATTCCAATTCCCTGTATGCACTGCCTGAGATTCGTTACATTGACGCCAATTGCAGTTTCTTGACAAGGAAAAGTGGTCTCGTATCTGAGAAAGACTTAATGAAATCTGACCCGCTCGGTACGCAGGCTCTGCGATATTTTCAAATTAGCTCTCGATAATATTATGAATCTCCGATAAATCCGGACGTTCGTTCGCTGTCTCGTAGGTGAAGCTGCTTGAGGATCCTACCTAGATGTCGTTTCCAAGAAGGTTGTTCAGTCTTTGGAACGGGCTGATGCCTCCAAGGGCCGAGTGTGGGCGTGCCAGGTTGTAGTTGGCTGCCCATTGGTGAATGGCCTTGGCGCGTTCGTTCGATGAGGC
>JAESGW010000449.1_pt1 | contig 40849 bp, 36 predicted proteins | sample 9269791 | NCBI WGS metagenome assembly JAESGW01 (sample SAMN16773120, study PRJNA677053) | algae metagenome | isolation source: Aphanocapsa lilacina HA4352-LM1 and co-occurring heterotrophs from near cave... | place: USA: Maniniholo cave, near Haena, Kauai, HI | collected 2009-07-28
GGCGGCCCCACAAACCGGCGCATCCTGCCGCCCCCTCCACCGCCTTCGGCGGTCCCCCTCCCCCGTTGCACGGGGGAGGAGCACGGAGAGGCCAGTGTGAATGACCCATATGCGATAGCCCTGCCCTCAAGGGGGAGGGGACAGGGGTGGGGGTCAGCCCGCGCCGGCCTATCGTGCTGCGCTGCGCCCGCACCGCCGGTCATCTCATGACGTCATCCTCACACACAGTGACGTCATTCTTGCTTTGACATGACGTCATTATGATGTCATTCATTACGTCATGGACCTCACACCACACATTGACAGCCTGCAACGCGACCTGATTGCCGCCGCAGAAGTCGCAGCACCCGAGACCCGCGCCGCCACCGAACGCCTGCTGTTCGCCTTGAGCCCGGCCGTGCGGCTGGCGCTGATGGATGCCATCAGCCAGGCCGCCGCCGAGATCACCTCGAGAATGCCGAGCGGCAGCGTCGAGGTGAGGCTTAACGGCCGCGAGCTGGATTTCGTGCTGCAAGTGCCGCCGGTCGAAACCGCCAGTCTCAGCTTGCCGCCCGAAGAGACCGATGATGACGGCAGCCTCGCCCGCATCTCGCTCCGCATGCCGGAAACGATGAAGGCGAAGGCCGAAGAGCTCGCCGCGCGCTCGGGTCAGTCGCTCAACAACTGGCTGGTCAACGTCGTGCGGGCGGCGACCCGCGGCGACCTGCCGCCGGGCGGCCCCGCCGACCCGCTTCCGTTCAATGACCCGTTCGGCGGCAAGCGCGGCAACCACCGCATGACCGGCTGGATCAAGCCGAACGAACCCTGAGCTTCCAAAACAGGAGAGACGAAATGACCATGCATCGCTTCGAAACGCGTCAGCCGGTGCGGCTGCTCACGGAAATCGGCAAGGGCTCGGTGAAGGTCGTCGCCACTGACACCACCGAGACTACCGTCGAGATTACCGGGCGGGACGCCGATCAGGTTCGCGTCCTCCAGGACGGCGACCAGATCAGCGTGATCGGCCCCAGGCAGCACGAGAGGTTCTTCGGCGGTGACACACGGCTCGACGCCGTCATCACCGTGCCGAGCGCCAGCGAAGTCGCCGTCCGCACCGGCAGCGGCGACATCACCCTCGTCGGCAGCTTCGGGGAAACCCATCTGAAGAGCGGCTCCGGCGACCTGATCGTCGACACCGCGACCGGCGTCATGGTGCTGGATACCGGCTCGGGCGATATCCGCGTCGAAAACGCTCGTGACGACATCAAGGCGCGAAGCGGTTCCGGCGACGTGCTTGTCGCGGAGGCGGCTGCAACGGTCGAAGTATCGACCGGGTCGGGCGACGTGCAACTGGGCACGACGCGCGGCTCGACCGCGATCAAGACCGGGTCGGGCGACATCAAGGTCGGGGACGCCGGCACCGACGTGACGCTCAAGACCGGGTCGGGCGACCTGACGATCGGTACCGCACGTCGCGGCCGGATAACCGTCGAAGGCGCTTCAGGCGATGCGCATGTCGGGGTGCCCGCCGGCATACCCGTGTGGACTGATATCTCGACGGTCACCGGCCGGATCCGCTCGAGCCTGCGCGGGGCAGGCCAGCCGGCCGACGGCGCCGATCACCTCGAAATCCGCGCCAGGATGGTCACCGGCGATATTGTGCTCACCGAGATCTAGGGATTTCGCAGTTGGGCTGTCCCGTCATGCTTCGCTCGACCTTTGGGCGTACCAAGGGTGAAGCATGGCATCTCGCCACCCACCGGCGTCATTCCCGCGAAGGCGGGAACCTAGTGGGATGCTTCGGTACACCGCTGAGGCTGAGAAATCCCACTGGGTCCCCGCCTTCGCGGGGATGACGCCGGTGGGACAGGTTTTCATCGGAACGGTTCGCAGCATCTAGCATGTATGCGCGGATAGGGACCCAGCTTTCCCCCCCTAGATCCCCCCATACCAGTCGTAGCCGTGATCTTCCCAATAGCCGCCCTGCCCCAGGCCGAACTTGGCGAAGCTGTCGACCAGTTCGATGGTGTGGACATATTTGGGCTGTTTGTAGCCGAGCGCCCGCTCGATGCGGATGCGGACCGGGGCGCCGTTGCTAACCGGTAGCGCCGTGCCGTTGAGGCCGTAGGCGGCGATGGTCTGCGGGTGGAAGGCGTCGATCAGGTCGGAGCTGGTGTAATAGGCCTCGGGGGCCGAGAGCCCGCCGCCCATCTGGTCGTAGCAGTGGTAGACGACGAACTTGGCCGTGGGCTTCACCTTGGCCTCGTCGAGCAGCCGGCTCAGCGGCACGCCGCTCCATTTGGCGATGCAACTCCAGCCCTCGACGCAGTCGTGCCGGGTGATCTGGGTGCGCGACGGCATGTTCTGGAGTTCAGCGAGCGAATACTCCTTGGGCGTCTCGACCAGCCCGGTGATCCTGAGCTTGTAGGCCGCAAAGCCGCCCGCCTCGAGATCACGATAGAGCTCGATATTGCGCGGGTCGGTCGAGCCGTTCGGCCGCTGCCCCTGGCGAATCTCGCTCTCCGAGAATTCCTTGGCCAAGGCCTGCTCGCCGACCAGGGCGCGCTGGGCGGAATAGGTCAGTTGGTTGGCCCGCTCGAGGAAATTTCGCACCGGATCGTTGCGCGCCCCGAGGAAATCGAACTGGTCGCAGCCGGCCAGCACCAGCGAGCCGGCGGAGGCCGCGCCGAGCCCGAGCAATCGGCGGCGGGTCAAAATCAGCCGGCTCATTTCGACTTCTCCTGCTTGGGCGCATCCGGCTCAGTACCCGGGCTGGTGCGGTAGTACCCGGTGATCATCGAGCGCAGTTCGTTGATCGGCCCGGCCAGCACCACCATGGCGATGTGGACGACAAAGAACAGCACCAGCAGCACCATGACGATGAAATGGATGGTGCGCGCCGTCTGCCGCCCGCCGAACACCTCAACCAGCCACGGCCAGCCGGCATTCATCGTCGGCGACATGGCAAGCCCGGTGAGGATGATCAGCGGGAACAGGATGAAGAACACGCCGAAATAGGCGACCTTCTGCAGCGGCGAATAAGTGCGGCGATGATGGAAGCGGAACCGGATATGCTCCCAGATATCCCTGGGCAGCTCGCGCAAATCGCGCGGCTTGAGGATCACGTCCCGCCACAGGTGGCCGTTGGCGAGGCTCGAGATCAGCCAGATGGCCAGCGCCCCGACGAGGATCCAGGCAAAAAAGAAATGCACCACGCGCCCAGTGGCGAGATCGCGGAAAGACGGGATGGTGGCCCAGCCGGGAAAGCCGACGAAGTTCGGGTTCCCCCTGAGTTCGCTCATCCCCAGCACCCCAGTGGTGTCGAACTTCTGGCCAAACACCGTGGTGAAGCCGCGGGGGCCCGCATCGGTGTTCTCTGCCCCGATCCTCAGGATCTCATTACTGAACTCGAAGCCCGATTGCGCGCCGACATACAGTGCCGGATGGGCGTTCCAGATCTGCAGCCCGCTGAGCAACAGGAAGAACATGGCGATCGCCCACACCCAGTGCGTAACCCGCGTCAGGATCGCCTGGCGATAGATCAGCGGGCCTTTCGCCTTTGCTGGTTTTTCGACCTCAACTCGGTCGATGGCCTGATCGGTCATTGTTCCCCCAGATGTTCCACAGAGCGCTTTCAGGAAAAGTTGCAGACTTTTCCGCTGCGAAAGCTTGGCAAGAAATGCCTGGAGCAGTTTTGCCGTTTCGACGAAACGGCGAATGCTCGGGGCGTCGCTCCCCGCCTGCCCATAGGAACGGCAGTTCGGGGAGCGATTGCAGCCTATCACGGATAGTTTATTGCGCCGGGGCCATTGCGCCGTCGGCCATCGGTTCCGCCGCCATGGCGTCGCCGCCCATCGCGTCCCCGGCCATGTCGTGCGCCGTATGGCAGGCTTTAGTGGCGTCGTCCTTTTTCATCGCGTCGGCCTCCATCCCGGCCTTCTCGAGGCAGGCTTTCAGCATTTCGTCCGGCGTCATCGCCATCGGATCGGCCGCCATGGCGTCGCCGGCCATCGGCTCGGCGGCCATCGGCGTCGCCATGGCATCCTCGGCTGCAACGTTCCCCGCAAAACCCAGGGCAGCCGCAAGGGCAAGGGCGGAAAGCATGGTCTTCATCAAGAGTCTCCCGTTGGCCGCCTCAGCGCGGCGTTACGAGGAGGAATTCGCGACCGGACCGCACAAAGTTACCGCGTCACGCGTTCGTGACCGGGCGACAGATTTCCGCGCGCAGTGTAACCTTTTGCCGTTCTCTAGCGAATTCAGGACTCAATGAGCGTCACCTCGGACATGGAAGCGCGGCTTCGCGCGCTGATGCTGAAGGCGCTCGACGGCGACGCGGGCGCCTATCGCATGCTGCTCGAAGAGTTGCGGCGCATGCTGCGGCCCTACTTCGCCCGCCGCCTAACCCCCGGGCTCGCCGCCAATGGCGACGACCTCGTGCAGGAAACGCTGATGGCCATCCACACGCGACGGCTGACCTATGATCGCGCTCAGCCGCTCACCGCCTGGGTACACGCCATTGCACGCTACAAGCTGATCGATCATTTCCGTCGCAGCAAGGTGCGCGCCACGGTGCCGCTGGAAGACGACGCCGCCTTGTTCGCCCGCGACGACACCGGCGATGCCAGCGCGCGCATGGATGTCGATGCGGTGCTGTCGAGCCTGCCCGCCAGCCGCGCCGACCTGATCCGCCAGGTGCGGCTGGAGGGAGCGTCGATCGCCGAAGCCGCAGCGCGCAGCGGCATGTCGGAATCGGCGGTAAAAGTTTCGATCCATCGCGGGCTCAGATCGCTCGCCGACCGCTTCGGAGGGCGCTCCGATGAGTGACGAACTGCTCGACCGGCTGACCGCCGACCTGAAGCCGACCCCGCCTCGAGCGCTGCAGGCGCGGCTGTTCGGCTGGGCCGGCCTCGGCATCGTGCTGTCGGCCATCATCATGCTCGCCTGGCTGGGCCCGCGGCCCGATATGATGCACGCGCCCGGCACCATGATGTTCTGGACCAAGTTCGCCTACACCACGAGCTTCGCCGTTATCGGCGGCATCGCGGCGCTGAACCTGGCGCGCCCTGGCGGCACGCTGCGCCGGCAGGTGATCATCCTCGCCATCCTCGTGCTGCTGGTCGGCGCCGGCGGACTGTTGCAGATGGTGCTGATGGGACCGGACCAGATGGGCCGGCTGGTGATGGGCAGCACGGCGCTGCGCTGCCCGTTCTACATCGTCGCGCTGGCCGCACCCATCTATGCCGCGATCCTCTTCGCCATGCGCCGCGCCGCGCCGACCAACCCCACCCTTGCCGGTTTCGCCGCCGGGCTGTTCGCCGGCGGCGCCGGTGTCTGGGTCTACGCTTTCCACTGCACCGAAAGCGGCATGCCGTTCATCGCCATCTGGTATACCGCGGGCGTGCTTGCCACGGCGCTGATTGGCGCGGTGATCGGGCGGTTCGCGCTCAGGTGGTGAGGGGCAAGTCCGGGTGGCTCCCGGGCCCCCCCTCTGGCGAAAACTAAGGACTTAGCTGCGCTAAGCCCAAGTTTTCGCTTTCTCCCCCGCCAAGGGGGAGAGTCCCGACTGATGCACTGAAGCGAATGGAAGCCACCACTCTTCTCCCCCTTGGCGGGGGAGAATGGAATTTCTTGGGCTTAGCTTCTTGGCTAAGCCTTAGAAATTCCAAGAGAGGGGGCGCCGGAGGGCACCATGGCTCACGCCTCCGCCCGCGCCGCCCAGTTGATCCCGCGGCGCAGAATCGTCGCCATTTGCGGGTTCTCGAACTCCTTGGCCTGATGGCCCAGCGTCGAGTGGAACACCTTGCCGGCGCCATAGAGCCGCTTCCACACCACCGGCATCACCACCCCCTTGGTCCAGGCGGCGTATTGGCCGGAAAAGGTGGTGGTCGCCAGCACTTCGACCGAGGGGTCCATGTGCATGTAATATTGCTCGGAGGTGTACGGGAACGACGCCGGAATGCCCTGCATGATCGGGTCCTCGGGCTTCTTCACATCGACGGTGTAGTCGATGATGTTGCCCGGGTGCGCCACCCACTGGCCGCCGACCATGAACTGGTAGTCGACCGCATCGCGGAACGCATCGCTCATCCCGCCATGGTGTCCGGCAAGGCCGACGCCGCCCTCGATGGCCTTGACGAGATTCGCCAGCGGTTCTTTCTCGATCTTGCTCATGGTGTAGATCGGAATGATCAGGCTGAGTTCGTGGATCGCCGGGTCGGCGAACACCTGGAGGTCGGTTTCGACCCGCACCGAGTAGCCGTCCTCATGCAGCCAGCGCCGGTAGATGGCGGCGCATTCCTCAGGGTCGTGCCCGTTCCACCCACCCCAGACGATCAAGGCACTCCGCATAGTCGACTCCTGAAAAGCTTGGTCAGGAAAGCTGCTGACTTTCCCGGGTTCGAGTCACGCGGCAACCGGCGACCGAAAGCGGGCGGAGAGTAACCGAAGCGGCCGCGCATGGAAGCCCAAAAGCGTCACTCCACGCCCTTCCGCTGCCGTCCGTTCTATAGTTAACTTACGCTTCCACTGGGGTTGCGGATGACGGCCAGCGGCATGCCTGATGCGTGTTACACCGGCGTTGCAATGCAGTGCGAGAAGAGTCCGGACCAACCGGATTCCACGCAAAGGAACAGGGATATGAAGAAGCTGTTGTTCGGCGCCGCGGCGCTGGCGCTAACGACCGGATTGACCGGCGCGGCGCAGGCCGAGTTCTCGCTCAAAATCCTCCACATCAATGATTTCCACTCGCGCTTCGAATCCATCACCGGCACCGACTCGACCTGTAACGCCGAGGGCGAGACCAAGGGCGAGTGCTTCGGTGGCATTGCGCGCCTGAAGACCGCCATCGACGCCGAACGCGCCAAGGCCACTGCGGCAGGCGAAAACAGCGTGCTGTTTTCGGCCGGCGACGAGTTCCAGGGCTCGCTGTTCTACACCCAGTACAAGTCCGAGATCGTCGCCGACTTCATGAACGATATGGGCTTCGACGTGGTCGCCACCGGCAACCACGAGTTCGACGATGGCCCGGCAGAGTTCGCCAAGTTCATCGCCTCGGCCAAGTTTCCGATCATCGGCGGCAACTTCGACACCACCAAGGACCCGGACCTGAAGGGCCTGCCCAAGGGCGTGATCGTCCTCAACATCGCCGGCGAAAAGGTCGGGGTCGTGGGCGCCACCACCGAAGATACCCCTGATATCGCCTCGCCCGGCCCCAACGTGGCGTTCGAAAGCGTCACCGAATATGTGAAGGGCGCTGTCGGCGCACTGGAAGCGGCGGGGATCAACAAGATCATCGTCGTCAGCCATATCGGCTACAATGTCGACCAGGACCTGGCCAAGGCCGTCTCCGGCATCGACGTGATCGTCGGCGGCCATACCCACACCTTCCTCGGTACCGGCGAAGGCGAAGCCGGCCCCTACCCCACCCTGGTCAAGAATCCCGACGGCGTCGACGTGCCGATCGTCCAGGCCGGCCAGTATGGCAAGGTGCTGGGCGATCTGAAGGTCACCTGGGACGATACCGGCAAAGTCATCTCTGCCACTGGCGCCCCGATCCTGCTTGATGCCTCGGTGACTCCGGATCAAGGCTTCCTCGATCGCGTTGCCGAGCTCGGCAAGCCGCTCGAGGCGCTGAAGGCTGAAGTCATCGGCAACGCTACCGAGGCGATCCAGGGCGACCGCAACGTCTGCCGCGTCATGGAATGCTCGATGGGCAACCTCGTCGCCGACGCCCAGCTCGACCGCGTCGCCGACCAGGGCATCACCATCTCGATCGCCAACTCGGGTGGCCTGCGCGCTTCGATCGATGCCGGCGAGATCACCATGGGCGAAGTGCTGACCGTACTGCCCTTCTCCAACACCCTCGCCACCTTCCAGCTCAGCGGCGCCGATCTCGTCGCCTCACTCGAAAACGGTGCCAGCCAGATCGAGGAGGTCGCCGGCCGCTTCCCACAGGTTGCCGGCCTCAAGTACACCTTCGACAAGTCCAAGCCCGCCGGCTCGCGCATCTCCGATGTGCTGGTCAAGGATGGCGACAACTGGGTGCCGATCGACCCGGCAAAGACCTACGGCCTCGTCACCAACAACTATGTGCGCGGCGGCGGCGACGGCTATGAGCTGTTCGGTACCAAGGCAGTGAACGCCTACGACTTCGGCCCGCCGCTCGAGAAGGTGGTCGCCGATTATATCGCCAAGCTCGGCGGCGACTACACCCCGTACACCGACGGCCGCATCACCGATGCGTCCCCGGCTGAGGCTCCGGCGGAACCGGCAGCTGAGCCGGCCCCGGCTGAAGCACCGGCGGCAGCTCCTGCTGAGGCTCCGGCGGCAGCGCCTGCCGAGACTCCGGCGGCGGCTCCGGCCGAGGCACCGGCAATGGAAGCCCCGGCGATGGAGGCTCCCGCCATGGCACCTGCCACGGAAGCTCCGAAGCAGTAACTCGCAGCAAGCAGTCGGCGAACCTCTCCCGTTTACGGGGGAGGGGGACCGCCGTCAGGCGGTGGAGGGGGAGCGGCAAACACCGGCCCCCCTTTCTTTTTGGCAAGGGTGGCTCCCAAGGACCCCCTCTCTTGCGAAAACTAAGGACTTAGCTGCGCTAAGCCCAAGTTTTCGCTTTCTCCCCCGCCAAGGGGGAGAGTCCCGACTGATGCTCCAATGCTAATGGAAGCCACTGATCATCTCCCCCTAGGCGGGGGAGAAAGCAAAATCTTAGGTTTAGCCGCTTGGCTAAGCCTTAGATTTTGCAAGAGAGGGGGTCCTGGAGGGCACGGTGCGACCACGCACCCTACCGCTGAAACAGCACCACCTTGTCGTCCCCATAAATCGTCCGGGCGAACTCCTTGAAGCCCAGTCGGCCGGCGACCCGCATCGAGGCGAGGTTGTCGACATTGATCAGGCAGGTCATCCGGCGGCCCGGGAACGTCGTTTCGGCCCAGCCGATCGCCGCCTGCATCGCTTCGGTGGCGTAGCCCCAGCCCTGCGCCGAGGGCATCAGCGCCCAACCGGCTTCGAGCGTGCCTTCGAGCGGCGGCTCGATGATGCGGCGCGCTTCGTGAAAGCCGGCTTCGCCGACCAGTTGCCCGGATGCTTTCTCGAACGTCGCGAAGAACCCGAAGCCCAGATGCTGCCAGCCCCCTGCCCGGGTCAGGAAACGCTGCCAGCTCTGTTCGCGGGTGAACACCCGGCCGCCGATGAAATGCACCACGTCGGGGTCGGCCCACATGGCGGCAAATGCGTCGAAATCCTGAGGGGTATAGGCGCGGAGGATCAGTCGCTCGGTTTCGATAACGGGAATGTCCATGGCGTCAGCGCGGCCGCGCCAGCTGCCGCCAGATCAGCAGCACGATGACCGAGCCGACAATGGCGCCGAGGAAATTCGCCGGCTCGCCGGCGCGCAGCCAGCCGACCTGCTGGCCGAGCCAGGTCGCGACGAACGCCCCGACGATGCCGAGCACGGCGGTGAGGATGAAGCCCCGCGGCTTCGGATCGCCCGGGGTGATCAGCTTGGCGATAAACCCGACGATCAGACCGATAAGGATGACGCCCAGAACTTCCATATAACCCTCCCTGCCCGCTGCATAAATGGACCCGCCGCCAATGGGTTGCAATGGGGACCCGCGTCGCTCCGCGAGCAGTACGACAGGCCGGTGGCTGCGGACCCCCACCCCTGTCCCCTCCCCGCAAGAGGGAGGGAGACGAGAACCCCGGCGTCACAGTCTGGGTCTCCCTCCCCCTTGCGGGGAGGGATCAAGGGTGGGGGTCAGCGCGCACCGGCGCTTCGCCCTGCCCCCCGCTCAGTGCGTCGGCAGTTCCTTGCGCTGCTGCTCGGACACCGTCGCGAGATCCAGCACCTTCTGCAGCTCGGCGGCGTGGCGGAAGCTCGGCTCCTGCATCTTGCCGGTCTTCACCGCCTCGGCGAAGCGCTGGTAATTGGTCGGCACCGCCGGCACTTCCATTTCTTCCCAGGTTCCGCTCTCGACATTGTCGCCGAGGCAGACGCGCAGGCGCGAACCGTCATGGCGGTGCTGCACTTCGACGCCGCCCTTTTCGCCGTAGACGCGCAGCCTGAGCTCGTTCATGTGGCCGGTGGCCCAGCGGCTGGCATGGATCACGCCGAGCGCGCCATTGTCGAAATCCACCGCCATGGTGAAGCTGTCATTGGCGTCGAGTTCGTACTCGCCGATCTTGTTGCCCTCGGCCTTGTCGAAGGTCTTCAATCGCGCAAACACGTGCTCGATCTCGAGGCCGGAGCCGTACGAGGCGAAATCGAGGATGTGCACGCCGATATCGCCGAGCACGCCGTTGCTGCCGTGCTTCCGTGACAGCCGCCACAGCCACTGGCTTTCGGTGCGCCAGTCGCCCCAGGCCTTCGACACCAGCCAGCTCTGCAGGTAGCTCGATTCCACATGCTTGACCGCGCCGATCGCGCCCGACAGCACGATCTCACGAGCCTTTTGCAGTTGCGCCACGTTCCGGTAGGTCAGGTTGACCATGTTGATCAGCCCGGATGCCTCGGCCACGTCGACCATCTCGAACGCCTTGGTGGCGTCGGTCGCCAGCGGCTTCTCGCAGAACACGTGCTTGCCGGCCTTGAGCGCCGCGATCGAGGTGGCGTGGTGAATCGAATCGGGTGTCACGTTGGCCACCGCGTCGAACTCGCCCCAGGCAATTGCCGCGTCGAGCGAGGCAAAGCCGTTCGGGATGTTATGCGTGGTGTTGAACTTCTCGAGCCGGTTCGGATCGACGTCGACGCCGCCGACCAGGGTCACCCCCTCGATAGCGGCAAAGTGCTTGGCGTGCTGGGCGGCCATGCCGCCGGTGCCGAGAATGAGCATGCGCATAGTGTATTCCTTCGAGATGGGGCGGTTTCGCCCGTATGCGTTACGGTCGGGTCAGACCCGATGTTCCTTGCGGTCGAGGTCGGCGACGAGCGCCAGATCGAGGATCTTCTGCAGCCCGGCGGCGTGGCGGAAATCCGGGTCGGCCTGGACTCCCGTCTGCACCGCTTCGACGAAGCGCTGGTAGTTGGTCTTGACCGGTTCGGCTTTCACCTCGCGCCAGGTCGAAGTGGCGACGTCTTCGCCGGCGCAGACCCGGAGCAGCGAGCCCCAGTGGCCGTGACTCAACTCGAGCCCGCCCTTGTTGCCATAGACGCGCAGCCGCTGGTCGTTGGAGTGGCCCGAGGCCCAGCGCGACGAATGGATGGCGCCGATGGCGCCATTGGCGAACTCGGCCGAGATGATGAAGCTGTCATTGGCATCGAGCACATACTCGCCGATCCGGTCGCCCGGCACCTTCTGGAAAGTCTGCAGCCGGCTGTTCATCGCGACGATCGGCTGGCCGATGGCGAAGGTGGTGAAATCAAGGATGTGGATCCCGATATCGCCGACCGTGCCGTTCGAGCCATGGCCCTTCGACAACCGCCACAGCCAGGTGCCGGCAAGGTTGGCCGCATCGTTGAAGTCGCGCAGCGCCAGCCAGTGCTGCAGGTAGCTCGCCTCGATATGCTTCACCTCGCCGATCATGCCCGAAGCGATGATCTCGCGCGCCTTGTGGAGCTCGGCGACATTGCGATAGGTGAGGTTGACCATGTTGATCAGGCCCGACTGCTCTGCCGCCTCGACCATTTCCATGGCCAGCCCGTAGTTCGGCGCCAATGGCTTCTCGCAGAAAACGTGCTTGTCGGCCGCCAGCACCTTCAGCGTCGTGGGGTGGTGGATCGAATCCGGCGTGATGTTGTCGACAGCGTCGAAATCGCCCCAGGCCAGCGCGTCGTCGAGCGAGGCAAACCGGTTGGCGATGCCATAGGTGTCGCAGAAGGTCGCGAGGTTCTCGGCGATGGTGTCGACGGCGCCGACCATCTCCACGCCTTCGATGCTCTGGAAGGCTTTGGCGTGGCTCTGGGCCATCCGGCCGGTACCGAGAATAAGAAGCCGCATCGCTCTATATGGGGGTTGGAGGTCGGGACGGGATCAGGGCCGCCCGGAGGCGGCCCTGTTCTAGATCACTTCGGGTGATGCGTCAGCTTGGCGCCGCGCTCGACGATGGGTTCGATCGCCTTATCCACCGGGGTGTTCGGCGCCTTGAGCAGATGTGCGTGATTGTCCGGGTTGTAGGCCCAGTTCACCGCATTGCGCAGCACCTTGCCGACATTGGCGTCGTGATAGGTCGGGTAGGTTTCGTGGCCCGGACGGAAGTAGAAGATGTTGCCGGCGCCGCGGCGGTAGGTGAGGCCCGAGCGGAACACTTCGCCGCCCTGGAACCACGAGACGAACACCGTCTCGAGCGGCTCGGGCACCGAGAAGGGCTCGCCGTACATCTCTTCGTTCTCGAGCTCGAAATAGGGGCCGAGCCCCTTGGCGATCGGGTGCCCCGGGTTCACCACCCAGATGCGCTCGCGCTCTCCGGCCTCGCGCCAGTGCAGGTTCGCCGGCGTGCCCATCAAGCGCTTGAACACCTTCGAGTGGTGGCCGGAATGCAGCACGATCAGCCCCATGCCTTCCCAGACGCGCTGCACCACGCGCTCGACGATCTCGTCCTTCACTTCGCCATGCGCGGCATGGCCCCACCAGACGAGGACGTCGGTATTGGCGAGCTTTTCGACGGTCATGCCGTGCTCGGCATCCTGCAGGGTCACCGTGGTCGGCACGAGGTTCTTGTCCTCGCCGATCAGCGCGGCGATCTGGCCGTGCATCCCCTTGGGATAGTTCTCGGCCACCGCCTTGTTCTTCTGCTCGTGGACATTCTCACCCCAGACGGTGACGCGGATCGGCATGGCGGGTCTCCTTGGTAATCGTGGAAAGGGCCGGATAATGGCTCCGGCCCAGGCTTCGATAATTCGTTTTGGCTTTGTCGCGCTTTCGAACCGGAAAAGTCTGCAACTTTTCCTGAAAACGCTCCGGTCCTCAAAGCGGTTTGATCGTCGGCGGGATTCACTGCATTGCGGCCCTGCAATTGGCAAGCAAGTGCGGCGAAAATCGAACGAGGCGCGGCGAAAATCGCCACGCCTGCGGCAATTTTGTCAGTTCTTGACCGGCTTGCCGGCCTTGTCGAAGCGGTAGACCTTGCCGGGGACCGGAGCGATCGAGATCGCGGCATCCGGCTGGTGCAGATGGGTGCCTTCCTGCCGCACGATGATCGGATCGCCGCCCGCCCCGATATCGACATAGACATAGCTGTCCGAGCCGAGGCTTTCGGAGTGCACGACCTTGCCCTTCCAGGCGCCGTCGCGGTCGGCGATCTCGATATGCTCGGAGCGGACGCCGATGGTGTTGGCGCCGAATTTCGAGGCGATCTCGCCATTGAGGAAGTTCATCTTGGGCGAACCGATAAAGCCGGCGACGAACAGCGACTGCGGGTTCTCGTACAGTTCGAGGGGCGTGCCCACCTGCTCCACCAACCCATCGCGCAGCACGCAGATCCGGTCGGCCAGCGTCATCGCTTCCACCTGGTCGTGCGTCACGTAGACCATGGTCGAGCTGTTCATCGCATGATGGAGCTTGGCGATCTCGAGCCGGGTGGCGACGCGCAGCGCCGCATCGAGGTTCGAAAGCGGCTCGTCGAACAGGAACACCTTGGGGTCGCGCACGATCGCGCGGCCGATGGCGACGCGCTGGCGCTGCCCGCCCGACAGCTGCTTGGGCAAGCGGCTCAGATACGGGGTGATCTGCAAGAGCTCGGCCGCCTTCTCCACCCGCTCCTTGATGGTTTCCTTGCTCGACTTGGCTAGTTCCAGGCCGAACGCCATGTTTTCGTACACCGTCATGTGCGGGTAGAGCGCGTAGGACTGGAACACCATGGCGATGCCGCGCTTGGATGGCGCCAGCGCGTTCACCAGCGTGCCGTCGAAGGTCATCTCGCCCGAGGTGATGTCCTCGAGGCCGGCCATCAGGCGCAGCAAGGTGGATTTGCCACAGCCGGACGGTCCGACGAAGACCATGAACTCGCCCGAGAAGATCTCGAGATCGACGCCCTTGATCACATCGACGAGGCCAAAGGACTTCTTGATGTTCTTGAGTTCGATATGCGCCATGGAATTAGCCCTTTACGCCGCCGGCGGTCAGGCCGGAAATGATCTTGCGCTGGAAGATGAGGACGAGGACGACCAGCGGTACGGTGACGATCACCGATGCCGCCATAATGTTGCCCCACGGGATTTCGTACTGGCTGCCGCCCGACAAGAGCGCAATGGCCACCGGCACGGTACGGGTCGCGTTCGACGAGGTGAAGGTCAAGGCGAACAGGAACTCGTTCCAGGCCGCGATGAAGGCGAGCAGCCCCGTTGTCACCAGTGCCGGCCACAGCAGTGGCAGGAACACGCGCCAGATGATGATCCACGGGGTCGCCCCGTCGACGATGGCCGCCTCTTCGATCTCGATCGGCAGGTCGCGCATGAAGGTGGTGAGCACCCACACGGTGAAGGGCAGCGTGAAGATCGTGTAGGAAAAGATCAGCGCCCAGGGCGTGTTGTAGATGCCGAGGAAACGGATCACTTCGAACAGGCCGGCGAGCACCGCGATCTGCGGGAACATCGAGACCGCGAGGATGGTCATCAGCAACAGCCCCCTGCCCCGAAACCGCACCCGGCTCAAGGCGAAGGATGCGGTGATGGCGAGAAACAGCGCCGCCAGCACCGTCACCGCGGCGACGAACACCGAGTTGAGCAGGTTCCGCGGGAAGCTGCCGGTGGTCAGCACCGACGTGTAGTTGTCCAGCGAGAACGAGGTCGGCCAGTAGGTGACCCGGAACAGGTCGGTGCCGGATTTGAAGCTGGTGAGGATCGCGTAATAGAACGGGAAGATCGACACCACGACGATGAAGATCACCAGCGCGTAGAACGCCACGCGCTTGGTGATGTGCCACAGGTCCAGAGTCATCAGCGGTCTCCCCCGTCAAACCGGACCTTGCCCAGCCAGATATAGAGCCCCGTCATCACGGCGATCAGCAGGAACAGGAAGGTCGATTGCGCCGAGCCATAGGCGAACTTGTCGAAGTCGAAGAGGTTCTCTCGCGATATCACCGACATGGTCTTGGTGGCCGCGCTGTTAGGCGTCAGCACATAGATCAGATCGAAGATGCGCATCGCATCGAGCAGGCGGAAGATCACTGCCACCATCAGCGCCGGCCGCACCAGCGGCAGCGTCACCTTGAAGAACACCTTGACCGGATGCACGCCATCGATCTCGGCCGCCTCGTAGATGTCCTTGGGGATCATCTGCAGGCCGGCGAGAATGAGCAGCGCCATGAACGGCGTGGTCTTCCAGATATCGACGATCAGCACCGCGGTCATCGCCGTATCGGCGCTGGCGGTCCAGGCGATCTTCTGGCTGATCAGCCCCAGCTTCAAGAACAGGTCGTTGATGATGCCGAACTGGTCGTTCAGCATCCACGACCACATCTTGGCCGAGACGATCGTGGGGATGGCCCACGGGATCAGGATGGCGGCGCGGACGATGCCGCGGCCCTTGAATTCGGCGTTGAGCACCAGCGCCACGACCATGCCGAGCACGGTCTCGAGCGTCACCGAAATGACGGCGAAGCGCAGCGTATTGCCCACGGCGTTCCACCAGGCCGGATCGACCAAGAGGCCCGAGAATACGGTGCGGCCGCTCTTCAGCGTGGTCCAGTTCAGGTAGTTCTTAAAGCCGACGAACTCAGCCTCGTAGAGGTTGGTCAGCGAAGCATTGGTCAGGGAGAAGTAGATCGTTCGAAGCAGCGGCCACCCGGCCACCACGGCGAGTGCCGCAAGCATCGGGAGCAGGAACCACATCGCCGCGCCGACTCGCGACTTCAGCAGTTCGGACTCGATCTTGGGTTGGGCTCGGACGGCTTGCCCTGCCGTGGCTTCAACAGTCATCTGGCGCTTCCCCTGCTGCAGGACCGGAGCGCTTTCAGGAAAAGTCGTGTGACTTTTCCGGTTCGAAAGCGCGACCAAATCAAAGACTTGGAGCATTTTGTCGATTCAACGAAGCGACGAATGCTCCAGACGGCGCGGGCGCCCGAAGGGCCCGCGCCGAACGTCAGCTGAGGCTTACCAGGCGTCGCCCTTGAGCTCGGTCAGCTTGGCTTCGAGCAGCTCGAGGTTCTCGGCGCCGGTACCGTTGCCCGACAGCGTGTCATGCACGGCCGACCAGAACAGCGAGGAGACCTCGTTGTACTTCACCTTGGTCGGAGCCGAAGGACGCGGCACGGCGTTCTGGAACACTTCCTTCCAGTTCGGGATGATCGGCTGGGCAGCCGCCACATCGGCGTCGTCATAGAGCGCCACGATCGTTGGCAGGTTGGACTGCTTGATCGCGCGTTCCTTCTGCACTTCGGTCGACGACAGGAACAGGGCAAGCTTGATCGCCTCGTCCGGAGCCTTGGAGTACTTCGACACGGCGACATTCCAGCCACCGAGAGTAGCGGCCGAGCGCGCGCCTTCAGCATCGCCCATCGGCAGCGGCACCACGTCGAACTTGCCCTTCACGGCGGAGTCGTCACCATTGCCGAGCTGGTACGCATAGGGCCAGTTGCGCATGAACACGGCATTGCCGAGCTGCCACACGCCGCGGCTCTCTTCTTCCTGGTAGGCCAGCACGCCGGCCGGCGAGATCGTACCGACCCAGCCCTTGACCATATCGATGGCCGCAGCCGCCTTCTCGTTGTTGATCGAGATGGTGCCATCGGGCTCGACGATCTGGCCGCCGCCGTTCGACATCACCCACTCGAGAGCGTCGCAGGTCAGGCCCTCATAGGCGTTGCCCTGGAACACGAAGCCTTGCATGTCGGGGTTGCCGGCAGCGCGCTCGGCGTCCTGGATCTCCTTGGCGGTAGCGGCCAGCTCGGCCCAGGTCTTGGGCGGCGTCTTGCCGTACTTCTCCAGCAGGTCCTTGCGGTAGTAGAGCGCCGGAGCGTCGGTGAAGGCCGGCAGCGCGACGAGCTTGCCGTTCACCGTCTGCGACTCGATGATCGAGGGGAAATGGTTCGCCACCACGTCCTTGGCCGCATCGGTCAGGTCGAGGAACTGGTCCGCCAGCTGCGGGGCCCAGATCACGTCGGTCTGGTAGACGTCGATATCGGAGTTGCCGGCGGCGAGCCACAGCTTGTACTGGCCAAACTGGTCGGTGGTCGAGGACGGCATCGGGACCACGGTCACCTTGTTGCCGGTCTCGGCCTCGAAGCGATCGAGCTGCGAGCGCAGGAACTCGAGACCATTGCCGGTGTCGCCCGACACGATCGAGAGATCGGCGGCCTGCGCGGCCATGGCGCCGAGCGTGGCGCTGGCGAGCAGGGCGGCGATCAGGGACTTCATTCTCATTATTCTTCCTCCCAAAGGACAGACATGACCGGGAGGCAGCCAAACGCGATCGACGCCTCGCGGCGCAGATCGGCAGTCAGTTCCTCCCACCAAAACGCCAGGACCGAGGGCGATCCGCCCCGCAAAAGTCATCCAAAGCGCTTTGGATCGAAAGTAGCCAGAGCCATGAAATACTGTCAAGCGGGATTCGCCACTCATTCCTTAACGCCACAATTGCCGTGCCGGATTGGTATTCAATATCAATAGTTTATAGGCGCCGACTTGTTAACGCCGGCAAACCACTGCATTTCCGCCTGAGGTACGAACGTCAGAAATGGTAGTGTCGCCTCGCCCCACCTGTGCCCCTTGCGTTTGCTTTTCAAATCGCTTTGAATGCGGCACTTGGTGAGGAGGGCGTCCGGCTGTAAGCTCCGCTTCGGGGCTTGGTTCGCGAGTGGAACACCACCGCGCGCCGTTGACGGGCGCAGACGAATTTGGTGATGAAACTCAAAGACTTGGCCGCGGAGCTGGGGCTGTCGCAGACGACGGTCAGCCGTGCCTTGAATGGCTTTCCCGAGGTCAACGAGACGACCCGCCAACGCGTCAGCGAGGCGGCGCGTCGGCTCGGCTATCGCGCCAATGTCAGCGCCCGCCGTCTCGCCACCGGCCGCTCCGGCGCTATCGGCGTCACCCTGCCCCTGCAGCGCTCGCTGCATTTCGGCCCGCACACCTCGGAATTTCTCTCCGGCATTTCAGAGCGCATGGCCCAGCACGATATCGACATCGTGGTGACACCGATCGACGCCGACGACGAAGTACCGGTGTTCCGCCGCCTGGTAGCCAGCAAGCGTGTCGATGCCCTGGTGCTCTCGGCGCCGACACCCGACGACCCCCGCATCGCCGCCCTGACCGAGCTCGGCATGCCCTTCCTGATGCATGGGCGCGCCGACAGCGTGAAGATCCCGCATGCCTGGCTCGACATCGACAACGAAGGCGCCTTCCGCCGCGCCACCAGCCACCTGCTCGACCTCGGCCACGTCAGGATCGCCATGATCAACGGGCCGGAAGACCAGACCTTCGCCATCCACCGTCTCCGCGGCTTCCGCAGCGCCCTCGAGGCCCGCGGCATCGCCCCCGATCCGCAATTGATCGGCGGTGGCCGCTTCACCGACGAGAACGGCTTCCGCCTGGCGCAGGCCTTCCTCGAGCGCCGCCCCCGCCCCACCGCCTTCCTCGCCGGCTCGATGATGACGGCGCTCGGGGTGTTCCGCGCCATCCGCCTCGCCGGGCTGGAACTGGGCAAGGACGTGTCGATGATCGCCCACGACGACGTCTTCCCCTACCTCAACGCAGACAACATGGTCCCCTCCATGTCGACCACCCGCTCCTCGATCCGCGCGGCCGGCGCCCGCATTGCCGAGTTGCTGCTGCAGATGCAGGACGGCAAACCGCCCGGTTCGATCCACGAACTGTGGCCGGTGGAGCTGGTGCTGCGGGAATCGACCGGGCCGGCGCCGAAGTAGGCGCTGCGTCCGGCCCATGCACGGCCGGTGCGCGCTGCCCCCACCTACCGGCTCGCGCCATGTAAGCACCCCTCACCCCGAAGGCATCAGCCCAGCCACCGGATTATCCACCTGCCACGCAATCACCGTGGCGCTGTCGGTGCCGCCCAACCGGTGCACCTCTGCCAGCATCGTCGAGATCGCCCCTGACACGTCGGCCGATGACAGGAACTCGCGGCTTACCCGCGCCGGATCCTCGAACGGCCGGTCGCCGACCTCGAGCAACCCGTCGGTCACCAGGGCGATGGTATTGATCCCCTGCCGCAATTGCCGGATGCCGGTGGAAAAGCACGGCACGTCCAACGCGAGGCTGTTCCGCTCGCCGATCCACTCGAAATAGTTCCGCACCGTAAGGGTGAACTGCCCCAGCCGCTGCAACTCGGGGTGCAGCAGGTAGAGCTGGTTGTCGCCGATCGACAGCCACATCAGGTAGCCGCCCGCCTGATAGCAGACGAGGCACGCCGTCTCGCCGCGCACCCGCGCCATGCGCTCACCGCGCCCAAGCAGCAGCCGCGTTACCGCGGCCTGTACCTCGACATGTGACGGCTGCGGTCGCTCGATCAGCGCCAGCAGCTCCGGCCTCCCCGTCTCGAACAACTCGAGCACCGCGTCGGCGCTCTGCGAGCTGGCATGCGCATCGAGGATGACTGCGAAGACCCAGTCTTCACCGGCCCACACCAAGGCAGCATCCTCGTTTTTCTTCGCGCCCAATGCGGCGTTACCGCCGCAAAGCCCAATGGCGACCCGACCGAACGTATGGATGCGCGGCCCATCGAGGCACGGCTCGACACTGCCGCTCCAGACGAACTCTTGCATCGACGCCTCCTGCCCGTTCAGCTCTGCATAGGTAATACCCTACCGCCCGCATTTCGCATCGAGCTTCGGTGCCAGCCATTCCAGCGCCCGAAGGATCAGGTCGCGGAAAGGTTGACCAACTGGGCCGAAGGCGATGCTGGTTGCTTGCCACAGTCGGTGCAACGTGCGCCCCCTCGCGCCTTTGGGGAGAGGGGGCAGTGTGGCGCCGCCAGCGCAAGGGGCCCATCCGCACCCGGGAGAGGCCGCCGAGTGCCAGCCTTGGCGCGCCCCCTACCCCCGCCGCTCGCCCAGCAGGCCATCCAGCAGCCACTGCCCCGCCGGCCCCGGCGGATTGCTGCGCGACCACAGCGCGTCGACCGGCAGCAGCCGCGGCCAGCCCCGCAGCGTAAGCTCCACCAGTGTGTCGCCGGCATACTGGCGCACCAGCCAGTCGGGCAGCTCAGCCCACCCGAACCCCTGCTGGGTCAGTTCCAGCAGCATCAGGTAGCTCGGCGCCGACCAGGCGAGGCCGAGCGGCCGGTTGCCGCCGCCGACATAGCTCTTCAGATAAATCTGCCGCGTTGCCGCCAGTTGCTCCACACTGGGGCTGCCGATGGCGGCCAGCGGGTGCGTTAGCGCCACGAACACTCCCATACGGGTCGGTTGCTCCAGCCGTGCCGAAGCGATGCCGCTGGGATAGCTCGCCTCCGCCGCCGTCACCGCCACATGCGCCCGGCCGGATTGCAGCAGGTCGATGACGTCGGGCCCCTCGGCGATCAGGCATTCGAGCTCGATATCGCGATAGCGTCGCTCGAACTCCTGCATCAGCTCGAGATGGTCGCTCTGCCCATAGGTGTCGGAGAGGACCACCGTCAGCCGCGGCTCCACCTTGTCGGAAAGGCGCACGCTCAGCGCCTCGAGCCGCTCACTGGCCGCGAGGATTTCCTGCACATGCGCAAGGACCCGCCGCCCGGCCGGCGTCAACACCGGCAGGCGGCTGGTGCGGTCGAACAGCGTCAGGTCGAGATCGGCCTCGAGATTGGCGATCGCCGTGCTGATGGTCGACTGGCTCTTGTTGAGCTGTCGCGCCGCTGCCGAGAACGAACCCAGCGCCGCCGCGCTGGCGAAGGCTTCCATGGCTTCCGGAGAGTACTGCATCTATCGATTTTTTCAATGGTATCTATCTTGGTATAACTGAAAAATCGATGATAGGTCGAGGGCGAAATCGAACAGCTGAAGTGTGAGAACACCATGCAACTCCAGAATCGCTCCTTTTTCGAACGCATCGGCCACGCGGTCGGCTTCGAGCTCATCGCGCTCCTTATCTGCACGCCGATCGCCGCCTGGCTGCTCGACCGGCCGCTCGGCCATGTCGGCCTGCTTGCCATCCTGCTCTCGACCACCGCCATGGGCTGGAACGTCGTCTATAATTTCGGCTTCGACCGCTTCTGGCCGGTCGAGCGGGTGCCGCGCACTCTCGGTATCCGGGCGTTGCATGCGCTGGGCTTCGAGGGCGGCCTGGTGCTGGTCGGCGTGCCGCTGGCGGCCTGGCTGCTCGACATCTCGCTGGTCGAAGCCTTCGTGCTCGATATCGGCTTCTTCCTGTTCTTCCTGCCTTACGCGTTTGTGTACAACTGGGCATATGACGGGGTCAGGCAGCTGTGGGTGGGCAAGGTGGCGAGGGCATAATCGAGGCCAAAAGACCATCAGTCGGCGTCCCTCTCCCGCTTGCGGGGGAGGGGGGACCGCCGTAGGCGGTGGGAGGGGGGAGCCGCAGACACGGGCCCTGCCCGAGCCGCGCACGATTGGTGTGTGGGGCACTGCCGACTGCAACAGCGTGCGCGTCAGCCAACCGTTCGAGCGTGGGGCTCCCCCCACCCACCACGCTTTCGCGTGGTCCCCCCTCCCCCGTAAACGGGAGAGGGCAACCCGACTGATAGGCCGGCGGCTAAACCGCCCGCAACAGCCGCAGATGGTTGTCGAAGTTCAATTCGAACGTCGTCAACGGCGCCGGCGAGCCGGCGAGGCCGTTGATGGCCCCCTCCCCGCTCGAGGCCAGCAGCCCGACGCTGTCCGGCGCGATGCCGCAGCCATTCTCGAGCCCGAGGCTTGCCACCACCGTTGCCGTATCGGGGTCGATGGCGAGGATGGTGTTGCCCTCCGGAGAGGAGACGCCGATCAGCCCGCCATCGGCGGAAGCGGCGACCGAGCCGATATAGTTGCGAAGTTCCCCCAGCATCGCTTCCGGCAGCTCGATCAGCCGGATCTCGCCGTCGCGGGTGGCGTACCCCACCAGTTGCGGGCGATCCGCCGATGGTCCGCGGAACTGGCAACCGAACCACACCCGGCTTTGATGATCGAACGCCATGTGGCGGATCGACAGCTGATGCAACCCGCCATCAAGCCGCATCTGCCCGATCAGCCCGCCGGAGCGCCGGTCGATAAAGGCGATCGAAGGGTCCATAGTATCGAGGTTGAGCTCGGTGCGCCCGTAATCGGGATGCGTCTCGATCCCGCCATTGGCGACGACGAAGGTCTCTCCGTCGGGCATCAGCAGCATCTCGTGCGGGCCGGTGCCGAAGGTGTCGAACTCGCCGATCCGCTCGTATCCACCGGCAACGTCGTAGATGCCGATCACCCCGCGCGCCTTGTCGAAGTCGTTCTCGGTGGCATAGAGGAGCTTGCCGTCAGGCGAGAACGCGCCATGGCCGAAAAAGTGCCGGCCCTCGATGCTGGTCAGGGTCTGCGGCTGGCTCGCGCCCGTGGGGTCGAAGATCACCGCGAAGGTGCCGGGCTGGCGGGCGAACACCACCCCCTGCCCGGTGGTCGGCGAAAAGGTGATGTCGTGCCCCCGCTCGGGCAGCGCGATGGTCGAGATCACCGTGCCCCGTTCGCTCACCAGCGCCGCGGCGAAGCCGCCTTCGCGCTTCTGGATCGAGGAGGCGAACACCAGTTCGGCCCGCTCGAGCGCCTCGGCGCGATGCGGCAGCAGCGCCGCGGCGAACCCCGCCCCCGCTGCCCTGAGGAATGTCCGGCGCCGCCACATGCTCAGTCTCCGTCGAGCGAGGAGAAGCCGACCGACAGGCCGAGCGCCGCCGCAAGGTTTTCGCCGAGGATGGTGTCGAGCGACTGGGTGACGATCACCAGGTAATCGAGCGCCTTCTTCTGCCTGGGGTCCTGAAGTGCCTGCTCCACCGGCTCGGTCACCACCTTGCCGGCGCGTTCGGCATTGCCGAACTCGAACTTGGCACTGTTGGAAACCCAGAGGTTTTCCGCCGTCGTCGCCTCGGCGATGCGCGATTTCTCGAGCAGCGCGCGGAGCCCCTCGAAATTGGCGTTGATCGAGGGCACTGTCATCCCCGAGCGCCAGAACAGAGCCGATTTCGGTTTCGGCGCCGCCCCGTCGCGGCCGAGGAACGGCAGCAGCCGCTGGTCGCGGATCGCCTCGGTGCCATGCGCCAGGAGCCCGGTCAGCGCCTCGGCCACCTCGCGGAAGCTGCGATAGTCGGGGTCACTCTCGGAGGGCTCGAGCAGCCGTTTCGAAATGCCCGCGGGATCGTTCCACTCGGCCGAAAGCGTCGCCGCGGTATCGGCCTGCAGCGTCGCGATCGACAAGGCATAGCGACAGCGGAACGCCCATTGCGATGTCGTCAGTTGGTCGGCGCCGGTGCCGAAGAGCAGGAATTCCAGCGCCCCCAGCCCCTGCATGGCGACGCTCTTGCCCGCAAGCCTGGCCGGATCAGTAACATCGGGGTCCGCTTCGGCCAGCACCCCCTGCACCTGCTTCAGCGCAATGCCCTTGCGATCGGGCCAGAACAGGATCCTGTCGTAGCGGTTCTCGGTCATCAACGGCCCGAGCCGGTAAAGCTCGATTCGCGACCACGCCACCACCGTCGCTTTGAACTGGGCCTGCGCCGCTGCAAGACCGGCATCCGACGGCGCCAGGCAGAGGTTTCCGACACCCATGGTCAGCGATGCTGTCTCTTCCGCATACTGCGCAAACCCCGGGCGGATCGCTTCGGTGATCGCCAGCGACACCACCTCTTCCGCTGTGAGCTTCTGCTCCTGCGCCAGCGCAGGCGTCAGGCTCAGCGCCAGGACGAGGGCAAGCAACAGACGCATCACAGCGACTCCAGGAAAGCGATCAGATCATCGCGCTGAGATTTCGGCAGGTTTGCGAATGCATCGCGCGATTTCTGCGCCTCGCCGCCATGCCAGAGGATGGCCTCGGTGAGGTTGCGCGCCCGCCCGTCATGGAGGAGTTCGGTGTGGCTCGACACGGTCTCGGTGAGGCCGATCCCCCACAGCGGCGGGGTCTTCCATTCGTAGCCGTCGGCATCGCCCTCTGAGCGGTTGTCAGCCAACCCCTCGCCCATGTCGTGCAGCAGCAGATCGGTATAGGGCCAGATCAGCTGGAACTTGTGCGCTTCGATCGGCGCCCGCCGTGAGGTCACGTATTTCGGCGTGTGGCACGAGGTGCAGTTGGCTTCGTAGAACGCCTGCTTGCCTCTCAGGACCTGAGGATCACTGACGCCCCTGCGTTGGGGTACCCCGAGGTTCTGCGAATAGAAGGTGACGAGGTCGAGCACCGGATCGGGGGCCTCGGAGGGCCCCAGCCGCTCCTGTTCGCCGGTCGGCGCGGCGAGGCACTCGGCCTCGGCTGCGGTGCAATCGCCGTGTGGTTTCATCACCAGTGGCGTCGAAATGCCGATATCGCCGGCAAAGGCCTCGGCCGACTGCGCACGGATGGAAGCGGCGCCGGCCTTCCAGCCGAAACGGCCAAGCTCGCGGCGCCCGCTGAGGGGGTCGAGCACCATGTTGGCCCGTCCGGAAATCCCGTCGCCATCGCGATCGTCGGGATCGACCTTTGCGAGGATATCCTCGCGCGGCACCTGCTCGAGCAACCCGAGCCCGATCATCTGCGGAGCGACGCGCGGGCTCAGTAGCACATCATCGGCCAGCGGGCCGTAAGCGAGATCGGATACCGAGTAGCTCGGCCGGCGCAGCGAAACCACCGTGCCATCCCCCAGCGTCACCGGGTCATCGGTGTAGCTGACCACCATCTTGCCTTCCGGCTTGATGCCCTGGACGGCGAAATCCTGCAACTGCCCGCCATAGGTCGGCTCCTCGATCACCTTGGCGCCGGCCGCCAGCGCCGCATGATCGGCTGCATCGCGCGGCGGGATCGAAAGGCGCAGGAACATCGACACCGCATCGTCACCATTGCCGGAGGGCGTATGGCCGCGCCCGTCTTTGAGGTGGCAGTTCTGGCAGCCGCGCGCATTGAACAGCGGCCCGAGCCCATCCGATGCCTCGGTCGAGGCCGGCGACGATACCCAGAGTTTGCGGAACAGCGCATTGCCGAGCTTGAACTCGGCCTCCTGCTCGAAGCTGATATTGGCCGACGAGAACGAGAAGATGTCCTGGTTGACGCGCTTCTTCACCGTGCCGGCGCCGCCGGGCAACTGCTCGAAATTCTCGGGGCTGGTGAAATCGCTGGTGGGCGTCGTGACCGCCTGGACCCGCTTCAGGTCCTTCGGCGTCAAATCGGAACGGGTCCCGCCATCGCTGGCGACGGCGAGACCCGCAATAAGGGTTATGACCAGGAACGCGGTCAAGCGCTTGTGCATGTCTCGCACCCTAGGCTTCCCGGCCATAAGCCGGATGAAATGCGGCGCCGCAGATTCTTTCAACCCGCGACGCCGACAAAGTTTTGGAAAACCCGCCGAGTAGCGCCTACTGGAACACGGCGTCCGGGTTGGTCAGGCTGTCGGACTGCTCGATGGTCACCGTGTCGCCCAGTTCCAGCAGCGCCACGGCGCGCTCGATACCACGGGTCTGGGCAATCAGGCCATCGATCGCCGCCTGCACAACCGCGTTACCCTCAGTATTGCCCTCGGCGATCATCTGGTCATAGGCCTCGCCGCCCGTGGCACGGTCCGCCATGGCGTGCATGGCGGTCAGCGTGGTGTCGAGCAGGCCCTTGATCTCGGTGTCGAGCGCCGGATCCCTGGCTGCGATCAGTTCCGAGATGGACGGGCCTGAAACTTCGCTGCCGTCTTCGCGGGTATAGGTGCCCAGATAGACGTTCTGGATGCCGACCGCATCGTAGAGGTGCGAGATATAGGTGTTGTCCGAGAAGCAGTCGTGCTCCTCCTCCGGATCGTGCAGCAGCAGGCCGAGCTTCATGCGCTCGCCGGCCAGTTCGCCGAACGACAAGGAGCCCATGCCGGTGAGGATGGTGGCGAGCCCCTGCCCGGCCAGCGCCGTGCGCGCCGCGCCGCCTTCCTGCCAGTTGCCGACCATTTCCTCGAGGTCGGTGACCAGGAGATCTGTCGCCGCATCGAGATACTGGCTGCGCCGCTTGGCATTCGCCTCGGTCGAATAGTCGGTGAACGGCCGCTCGCCGGCGCCGGCTTCCGTGCCGTGCAGATCCTGCCCCCACAGCAGGAACTCGACAGCGTGGTAGCCGGTCGCGACGTTGGCTTCGATACCGCCCGCTTCCTGCAGCGTATCCTCCAGGAACGCCGGAGTGATCTCGGCCGCGTCGACCTCGGTGCCGTCGATGGTGATCTTGGAGTTGGCGATGATGTTGGCGGTGTAGAGCCCGTTCTCGTCGCTCTCGGTGCCGTAGGAGGCATCGACATAGTCGATCAGACCTTCATCGAGCGGCCAGGCATTCACCTTGCCTTCCCATTCGTCGACGATCGGGTTGCCGAAGCGGAACGCCTCGGTCTGCTGGTAAGACGGGCGCGACGCCCGCCACGCTTCGCGCGCTGCCGCCAGAGTTTCCTCGCTCGGGCTGGCGATCAGCGAATCTGTCGCCGCGTCGAGCGCCTTGGCGGTCGCCAGCGCGTCCTCATAACCGGCGAGCGCGATATCGGCGTAGGTCTTCAAAATGGCGTCGGCGGTAGGCTCGGCGGCATTGGCAAACCCGGCGCCCATCGCCGCCATGCCGATCGAGAGGGCAAGCGTGCTGATCTTCATTGCGAAATCTCCTGGAGCAGGCCGGTTGGGGCCCGTTGCTGAGCGCGGCCTATCAAAGTGGACAGTCTGCTTCAAGAAATATCGACCCAGCTTGGAACGGCTCTAATCTGCCGTTCCTCCGCCCATCTCGACTCGTCCATGCAAAACGGGCACTGTCACAATTGTCACAATTGGCTTCGGAGGGGGTCCGAACGCTGTATCGCCTGCGCCGCCTGACTTTATCGGGGCTGCCGATTGCCCGGATTCCACGACGGCACCTTGGGGGTGTCACGTGGCTGTCATACGGTCAAAATAGGTGAAGCGCGGCTTTAGGGGCTCCTCCCGAGTCAGGACAAGAAGCCAGAAATTCCAGGGAGACTTGAGAATGATCTTCAAGAATGCGCTCGTCGCTTCGGTATCGGTCGCGGCCCTCGCCGCTTCGACCTTCACCGTCTCGGCGCAGACCGACCTCGCCGCGCTTTACGAAGCCGCGAAGGCCGAAGGCCAGTTGACCACCATCGCCCTGCCGCACAGTTGGTGCGGTTACGGCGCCGTGATCGAAGCCTTCAAGGCCAAGTATCCGGGCATTACCATCAACGAGCTGAACCCGGATGCCGGTTCGGCCGACGAAATCGAGGCCATCAAGGCCAACAAGGGCAATACCGGCCCGCAGGCCCCGGACGTCATCGACGTCGGTCTCAGCTTCGGCCCGTCCGCCAAGGCCGAAGGCCTGATCCAGCCATACAAGGTCTCGACCTGGGATACGATCCCGGATTCGGCCAAGGACGCTGAAGGCTATTGGTACGGCGATTACTACGGCGTGCTGTCGTTCCTCGTGAACACCGACCTCGTTTCGAAGGTCCCGACCTCGTGGGCCGACCTCAAGGCCGCCGACTATGCCAACGCCGTGGCGCTCGCCGGTGATCCGCGCGCTGCCAATCAGGCCATCCAGGGCGTCTATGGCGCCGGTCTGGCGACCGGTGCGACCGACGCCAAGGCCGCCGCCGATGCTGGTCTCGCTTACTTTGCCGAGCTCAACAAATCCGGCAACTTCGTGCCGGTGATCGGCAAGGCCGCCTCCACCGCCCAGGGCACCACCCCGATCGTGGTGGCGTGGGACTATAATGCTCTGGCCTGGCGCGATGGCTTTGCCGGCAACCCCAAGGCCGAAGTGGTCGTGCCGTCGGACAGCGTCGTCGCCGGCGTCTACATCCAGGCGATCTCGGCTTTCGCGCCGCATCCGAACGCTGCCAAGCTCTGGATGGAATACCTCTACTCCGATGAAGGTCAGCTCGGCTGGCTCGCCGGCTATTGCCACCCGATCCGCTTCAACGACCTTGCCGCCAACGGCAAGATCCCGCAGGAACTGCTCGACAAGCTGCCGCCGGCCGAAGCCTACGCCAAGGCCGTGTTCCCGACCCTCGACGAACAGGCTGCCGCCAAGGAAGTGATCACCAGCCAGTGGGACGCCGTCGTCGGCGCCAACGTCCAGTAACATGTCCAATGTCAGCTCTGTAGCTGACACCGCGGCCGGCCCGGTTTCCACCGGGCCGGCCGCGCGCGTCGGCGGTAATCCGTTCCGCTTCGTCCGCAGGCTCCGCCTCGGCGATATCATCGCCATCGCGCCGTTCATCATCTTCGCCTTGCTGTTCTTGTTGATCCCGACGCTCGGTCTCATCGTCGGCGCCTTCCAGGATCCCCAGGGCAATTTCACCCTGCAGAACGTCATTGATCTGGGCACGCCTCAGATCCTCGCCTCATTCTGGATATCGATCCGGGTTTCAGCGGCCTCGGCCATTCTCGGCGCCGGCATCGGACTGGTCATTGCACTCGCCATCATTCGCGGCCGCCTGCCTGACGCCATCCGTTCGACAGTGATGACCTTTTCCGGCGTCGCCTCGAACTTTGCCGGCATCCCACTGGCCTTCGCCTTCCTTGCCACGCTCGGCCGCCTCGGCCTCGTCACCGTGCTGCTGAAGTTCGTCGGCTTCGATCTCTACAAGTCCGGCTTCAATATTCTGAGCTTCTGGGGCCTCACCATCACCTACCTCTATTTCCAGATCCCGCTGATGATCCTGATCATCGCGCCGGCGATCGATGGGCTGAAGAAGGAATGGGGCGAGGCCGCCGCGACGCTGGGCGCAACCAATGGCCAGTTCTGGCGCTATATCGGGCTTCCGGTGCTGTGGCCGAACCTGCTCGGCACGCTGTCGCTGCTGTTCGCCAACGCGTTCGGAGCGATCGCTACAGCCTACGCGCTCACCGGCTCGTCGCTCAACATCGTGCCGATCCTGCTCTACGCGCAGATCCGCGGCGACGTGCTGCACAACCCCGGCCTTGGCGCCGCGCTGGCGCTCGGCATGATCGTCATCACCGCCTTCGCCAACGTCATCTACCTGGTGATCCGCACCCGCGCCGAGAGGTGGCTCAAGTGAAGTCCGCCAGGCTCTGGAGCTGGATCATCTTCGGGCTGGGCGCGGCCTATTTCCTCGTACCGCTGCTCGCCACCTTCGAGTTCTCGCTGCGCATCCGCCGCGAGGGCTACACCTTCGATGCTTACACCTCGGTGTTCTCCGACGGGCGCTTCCAGGCCTCTTTCAGCTACTCGCTGATCGTCGGCGTCTGCGCCATCATCGTCGGGCTGCTGATCGTCGTGCCCGCCGCCTACTACGTGCGCCTGCGCGCCCCGCATCTGCGTCCGATCATCGAGTTCGTCACTCTGCTGCCGCTGATCATTCCGGCCATCATTCTGGTGTTCGGCTATATCCGTATGTACAACACTTCGTCGCCGCTACCGTTGCTCGGCACCAATCTCGGTACCGATATCCTGCTGACGCTCGCCTATGTGGCGCTGGCGCTGCCCTACATGTATCGGGCGGTCGACACGGGTCTCCGCACCATCGATGTGCAGACCCTCACCGAGGCCGCCAATATCCTCGGCGCCAACCAGGCGACGATCATCACTCAGGTGATCTTTCCCAACATCATCGTCGCGGTGCTGTCGGGCGCCTTCCTGACCCTCGCCATCGTCATCGGTGAGTTCACCATCGCCAGCCTCCTCAACCGCCAGGTGTTCGGCGTCTACATGCAGAATGTCGGCGCCAACCGGGCCTTCGAGCCTGCGGCGCTCGCCGTCATTTCATTCGTCATCACCTGGGGCGCCATGGGCATGATCCAGTTGCTCGCCCGCTTCGCCCCTAAAACCGCCCGTAGGGACTAGACCATGGCTACCGAATTCCTGCGCATCGAAAAGCTGGTCAAGTCTTTTGGCGGCAACCAGGTGGTGAAGGGCGTCGACCTCGCGTTCGACAAGGGCGAGTTCGTCAGCCTGCTCGGCCCCTCGGGCTGCGGCAAGACCACCATCCTCAGGATGATCGCCGGCTTCGAGCGCCCGGATTCCGGCCGCATCCTGGTCGAAGGCAAGGATATTTCCGGCCTCGCTCCGAACCAGCGCAAGATCGGCATGGTGTTCCAGGCCTATGCGCTGTTCCCCAACATGAACGTCGCCGACAATATCGGCTTCGGCCTGAAGATCGCCGGCATGCCCAAGCCGCAGCGCGAAGCCCGTACCGAAGAGATGCTGAAGCTGATCGGGCTTTCCGGCTACGGCAAGCGCTACCCGTTCGAGCTCAGTGGCGGCCAGCAGCAGCGCGTGGCGCTGGCCCGCGCGCTCGCGCCCAGCCCCCGCATGCTGCTGCTCGACGAGCCGCTTTCGGCGCTCGACGCCAAGATCCGCGTTTCACTGCGTGAGCAGATCCGCCAGATCCAGCGCGAGCTGGGGATCACCACGGTGTTCGTCACCCACGACCAGGAAGAGGCGCTGTCGATTTCCGACCGCATCGTCGTGCTCAACACCGGCAATGTCGAGCAGTTCGGCCAGCCGTTCGAGATCTACAACCGGCCGCAGACCAGGTTCGTCGCGACCTTCGTCGGCACCCTCAACACGCTGAACGCCACCGTCGCCGATGCCAGCCGGAAGACCGTGACGCTCGGCGCCGCCACTGTCACCATTCCGGCCCTCCCCGCCACGGCCCGGAACGGCGAAGCGGTGGCGCTGACCATGCGGCCCGAAGCGGTGTCGCTGGCCAATGGCGAAGCGCGCGACATCGTGCTCGACGGCAAGGTCGCCGAAGTCAGCTTCCTCGGTTCGGTGATCCGGCTGAAGGTCGACCTCGGCGACAACGCCGTGAACCTCGATACCTTCAACGACCAACGCACCCCGCCGCCGGCCCACGGCGCCCCGGTGCGCATCGGCATCGCCTCGAGCGACGTGCTGGTGCTGGATCGGTAAGGACGCCCCTCTCCCCTCGAGCTCGAGGGGAGAGGGCAAGTGCAGCTAGGACCTTCAGGTCCGTAGCGGAACTAGGGTGAGGGGTTCAGCCTCTCCGCATGCTGGCTCGTCCAGCATGTGGCGGCGCTTCACCCCTCATCCGGCGCTTCGCGCCACCTTCTCCCCTGAGGGGAGAAGGGATAAAGCTGCCCCGCCACCACCCGGAGCACCTATGTCCAATCCCCTCGTCACCACCGACTGGCTCGCCGACCATATCGACGACGCCAACGTCGTCCTCGTCGATGCCAGCTGGTACATGCCGGCCGCCAACCGCAGCGGCCGCGCCGAATACCTCGTGAGCCACCTGCCCGGGGCGGTGTTCTTCGGCATCGACGATATCGCCGACAAGACCACCACCCTGCCCCACATGCTGCCGACGCCCGAAGTGTTTGCCGCCGCCGTGGGCAAGCTCGGCATCGCCGACACCGACACCATCGTCGTCTACGACGAAGCCGGTGTCTTTGCCGCGCCGCGCGTCTGGTGGAGCTTCCGCGCCATGGGCGCAGAGGATGTTCGCGTGCTCGATGGCGGCGGGCCGAAATGGCGGGCTGAAGGACGCCCCACCGCCTCCGGCGAAGAGCAGCCGGCGCCGCGCACTTTCGTCGCCCACTACCGGCCCGACCTGGTGCAGGATTTCAATGCCGTGCTCGGGCTCACCAGCTCGAAAGCCAAGACCATCGTCGACGCCCGCCCCGGCGACCGCTTCCGCGGCGAAGCCCCGGAGCCGCGACCGGGCCTGGCTTCGGGGCATATCCCGGGCAGCGTGAGCGTGCCGGCGAGCGAGGTGACCGCAAACGGGCAGCTGAAACCGGCGGCGGAGTTGCGAGCGCTGTTCGACAGGGCCGGCGTGGATGTGACCAAGCCCCTCGTCACCAGCTGCGGCTCCGGGGTGACGGCCTCGACTGTGGCATTGGCGCTGGCCATCGCCGGGGCGACTGACGTGGCGGTCTATGATGGGTCGTGGGCCGAATGGGGCGGCCGGGCGGATGCGCCGGTGGAGCGGGGTTAGCGGTCAGCGCAAGCGGCCCCACCCCACCCAGCTTCGCTACGGCTCCGCCTAGCTGCGCTACCCTCCCCATCAAAGGGGAGGGATACGATAGAACCGAAGCTTACAGTCAGGTCTCCCTCCCCCTTGTGGGGAGGGTAGCGAAGCTAGGGCCCTGGCCCGTAGCGAAGCTGGGTGGGGGGTGGGCCCCACGCGCCTGCCCCCTACGCCCGCGAAACCCGCCAGCTCCTGACCTCGAACGGCCTGAGCCCCGCCCCCTCGCCGCGCTCCATCGGCTCCTCGAGGATGTTGAGGCTCTCGCTGAGCTTCCACCCCTCCGGCACGGTCACCGCAAAATCACCGCGCCGGCCGGACGGTTCGTACACCCGCAGCACCACACCATTGCCGTCCTCGGCCGGCTTGAGCCCGGACAGCGCTGCCGGAATGCCCTCGGTGCCGATCGGCTCGTAATGCGCCGCGGCCACGCCGCCCGCGATGGCGGCCAGCATCGGCTGGTTCAAGTCCTCGGCCTCCTCGCGCACCCGGCCCTCGTGCCATTCGCCCGCATGCGGATAGAGTGCGTAAGTGAAGCGCTGTCCGCCCTCGTCGGCCAGCGAGTCGGGATAGACCGGCGAGCGCACCAGGCTGAGACCCAGCACATTGCCCTTCGCGCTGTGCCCATATTTGGCGTCATTGAGCAGCGCCACGCCAAACCCCGGCTCGCTCATATCGAGGAAGCGATGCCCCGGCACTTCGAACTGCGCCTGGTCCCAACTGGTATTGTTGTGCGTAGTGCGCTGCACCACCCCGTTGGCATGCTCGAAGGTGGCGTGCGCCGCGCGTACCGCCACCGGCGTCTGCGTCCTGAGCAGGCAATGCCGATCGTGCCAGTCGATCTCGGTCGCGATATCGAGCCGCACCCCGTTGGCTTCAAGAATATAGGTCTGCGTCACCGTCGAGGCGCGGAAGCGGCGGACGATGCGGATCGCGGCGCGCGCCGGCGTATCCTCGGTCACCTTGATGCTCTCCGGCCGGTTCAGCTCGATGCCCTTCTTGGCGTAATCCTCTTCGATGTCCCAGGCATCCCAGTCGCGCGGCTTGTCGGCCGGATAGACCCAGAGCTGGTTACCGCGGCCAGCGAGCGCCTCGCGGCCAGTCGCCTTGTGCACAAGGCTGGTCACCGAACCGTCGAGGCCGATCGTGGCGCGGATATGGGCGTTCTCGAGGTGGCTCTCGCTCACCGAAAGACCCGCCAGCGGCTCGAGCGTCGCGCGGGTGAACACCTTGATGCCGAGCGGTGCCATCACGTCGGAACTCGAAAAATGCGTGCCGTCCGACAGCGTCACCCGCACCGGCCGGCGGCTCAGCGAGGGGTTCACCACAATTACCGCGTCATGCACGTCGCCGTTCGGGATACGGTTGACGATCACCGACATCGCCATCTGCTGGCGCGCCAGCGCCCGGCCGACTGCATCGTTCAGCTCGCGCTCGGCATCCTCATAAACCTCGGCGATCGAGGAGCCGGGCAGGATATCGTGGAACTCGTTCTTCAGCACCACCCGCCAGATATGCTCGAGACTTTCCGGCTGCTCGCCGCCCAAGAGCGCTGCCAGCGAGGCCAGCGTTTCGGCGGTGATCAGCGCCCGCTCGGCCTGCCGGTGCGCCTTCTTGGTGGCGCTCTGCGTGGTGAGCGTGGCGCGGTGCAGTTCGAGGTAGATGTCGCCCTGCCACACCGGCAGTTCTGTCCTTTTGCCGGTCTCGTGCGCCGCCGCGAAAAAGTCCTCCACCCGGCTCCAGCGCGCCTTGGGCAGCACCGGGAAATCCCTCAGTTGCATTTCGCGTGTCACATATTCCGGCGTCACCCCGCCGCCGCCATCGCCATAGCCCACGGCGAGCAGTGAGGTCGGGTGCTGCGGCTTCTGCATGAAGTTGCGCCAGGTCTTCAGAATGCTGAGCGGGTTCACCGCGCCATTGTAGCCGTGCCAGGGATTGTTGAAGGTGTGGGTCAACACCCGCGAGCCATCGATCCCCTCCCACCAGAACAGATCGGCCGGAATGGTATTGGTGTCATTCCAGTTCACCTTGATGGTGAAGAACGAGTCGATACCGCCTTGTTTCAACAGCTGCGGCAGCCCGCCGGAGAAGCCGAAGCAGTCGGGCAGCCAGCACACCCGGTGACGTACCCCGAACTTCTGCTGGAAATAGCGCTGCCCGTAGAGGATCTGCCGCGTCAGGCTTTCGCCGGTGGGCATATTGGTGTCGGGCTCGACCCACATGCCGCCCACTGTCTCCCAGCCGCCGGCCGCCACCTTGGCCTTGATCTTGTTGAACAGCGCCGGATCGTCTTCCTCGATCTGCGCATAGTAATGCGCCGTCGACTGGTTGAAGCGGAAGCCCGACTGCGCCAGGTACTCGTTGCTTCCCTCCATCAGCGTGACCGCGGTCGAGAAGGTGCGGCGCATCTTCCGCCGCGTCTCGGCATAGGGCCAGAGCCAGGCGAGATCGATATGGGCGTGGCCGGTCAGCGCAATCTCGCCCTGCTGCGGGAAACGCTGCTTGAGCTCGCGCAGCCGCTCGATCAGCTTCAGATCGGCCTTGATGACGCTCTGGCGCTGCGCCTCACTGAGCGGCGCCGGATTGTCCTTGAGCGGCGGCAGCTGCCAGATCTTCTGCTGGCCGCGCTGGCCGGCAAAGCGAGAGACATAGTCCTCGGTGCCCGACGGCCACTCCAGCGCATAGAAGGCCTCCTCGGCCGCCGCGACGAGGTGCGGCACCACCTCGTGCTCTCCCAGTTCCGTTGCCGCCTCGTGTACCTGGGTGAGCCGCAGCCGCAGTGTATCCACCGCGCCATCGAGCCAGTAGAGTCGCGCATCGTTCAGGTGCGGCTTCCGCACCGGCTCGCCGAACGGCAGCCGCGCCACCGCTTCCGCCTCGATGCGGAAGTCATGCGCGCGCACCGGGAATTCCTTGTGGTAGGGGTCGTTGCCGAAGCCGACATTGTCGTCGGCATAGATCAGCGTCGCCAGCGCCTCGCCTCCCAGATCGAGGAACAGCCGGGTCTCGGCGATCGGCCAGCTCGCCGGCACCGAAACGCCGGCGGCAAAGCTCTGCACCCCATCGCGGCTCGGCCATGGCGCGCCGATCTCGATCGGCTTGCCGTTCAGCGTCCAGCCACCCACCGGTACGGTTTCGCGCTCCCGCCACCAGGTGAGCTCATCCAGCCGCACCTCAATCCGGTCCAGCCGCTGCTCAAGGGAGAGAGCCATGCGAAGTATCCTCGTTGCAACGTTACAAATGCGCGGCGGACAAAATCACAAGTGGGTGCGGCTCGCTAGGGCGGGATGCGGGAAATGTTGCAGCGTCCAACAGTGATTGGGGATGGTCGATCGCCTGAACCATCGTGCCCTCGAGGATCCCCTCTCTTGCGATTTCTAAGGCTTAGTAACGCTAAGCCCAAGAAATCGCTTTCTCCCCCGCAAGGGGGAGATGATCGGTGGCTTCCACTTGCTTCGGTGCAGCAGTCGGGACTCTCCCCCTCGGGGGGGAGAAAGCGAAAACTTGGGCTTAGCGAGAGCTAAGTCCTTAGTTTTCGCCAGAGAGGGGGTCGTGAGGAGCCCACCGACCGCCTACGCCTTGTTCTTGTTGTACAAATCGAAGAACACGGCAGCCAGCAGCACCACGCCCTTGATCATCTGCTGCAGGTCGATGTTGATGCCCATGATCGACATGCCGTTGTTGAGCACGCCCATAATGAAGGCGCCGATCACCGCGCCGGCAACCTGGCCGACGCCGCCCAGTGCCGAGGCGCCGCCGATGAACACCGCGGCAATCACGTCGAGCTCGAGCCCCTGCCCGGCCTTCGGTGTCGCCGAGTTGAGGCGCGCCGCATAGATCATGCCGGCGAGCGCTGCGAGCGCCCCCATGATGGCGAAGATGTAGAAGGTCAGCCGCTCGGTCTTGATACCCGACAGCGCTGCCGCCTTGGGGTTGCCGCCGATGGCATAGATGCGGCGGCCGAAGGTCAGCCGCTTGGTGAGAAAGACGAAGCCGGCGATCAGGATGCCCATCACCACCAGCACGTTCGGCAGGCCTTTGTACGAGGCGAGCATATAGGTGAAGAACAGCACCAGCGCCGAGATCACGATGTTCTTTGCCGCGAACAGTGCGAACGGCTCGGTCTCGTAGCCGCGCGCCGTGCGGCGGGCCCGGGTGCGGACCGACAGCAGCACCATGCCGACCACCGCGACGATGCCGATGGCGAGCGTTGCGCCATGCAGCACCAGCGGCTGCACGCCCTCACTCGCCGGCACGAGGGTAATGGCGCCGACGAAATCCGGGATGAACCCGGCCGACAGCAACTGGAACTCGGCCGGGAACGGCCCGACCGACTGGCCGGCGAGAATCGAGAGCGACAGGCCCTTGAAGATCAGCATGCCGGCCAGCGTCACGATGAAGCTCGGGATGCGGTAATAGGCGATCAGGTAACCCTGCGCCGCTCCGATCGCCGCCCCGACCACAAGGCAGATCAGACCGGCGACGATCGGGTTGGCGAGGAAGGCCAGCTCCGGTGGGAAGTTCCAGCCGACCATCAGCATGGCCGCCAGCGCGCCGATAAAGCCCGACACCGAACCGACGCTGAGGTCGATATGGCCGGCGACGATCACCAGCAGCATGCCCAGCGCCATCACGATGATGTAGCTGTTCTGCAGGACGATATTGGTGAGGTTCAGCGGCTTGAACAGCACGCCGCCGGTCGTCCACTGAAAGAACAGCATGATCAGGATCAAGACCAGCAGCAGGCCGTATTCACGCAGGTTCGCCTGCAGGGCGCCCCAGATCGAGAGCGGCGCAACGGCGTCGGCCGGGCTCGTAGCCTCAGGCGCGGTTTCGGTCGTCATGATGCAACTTTCCCTTCGGCGCGCACGATGGCGCGCATGATCTTTTCCTGGCTCGCCTCGGCGGTCGGCATTTCGCCGACCAGCCGGCCCTCGTTCATCACGTAAACGCGGTCGGTAATGCCGAGCAGCTCCGGCATTTCCGAGGAGATGACCAGGATGGCTTTGCCCTGCGCAGCGAGCTGGTTGATGATGCTGTAGATTTCGTACTTGGCGCCGACATCGATGCCGCGGGTCGGCTCATCGAGGATCAGCACCTCGGGGTTGGCGAACAGCCACTTGGAGAGCACGACCTTCTGCTGGTTGCCTCCCGAGAGGTTCCCCGTCGTCTGGTAGACGCTGGAGGACCGGATATTGGTTTTCTTCCGATAGTCGTTTGCCACATCGAGCTCGGCGAGATCGTCGATCACCCCCCAGCGCGATACGCCGACGAGGTTGGCGAGCGTGGTGTTGTGCTTGATGTGGTCGATGAGGTTCAGCCCGAAGGTCTTGCGATCCTCGGTGGCGTAGGCGATGCCGTGCGACACCGCCTTCTCCACCGTCGAGGTATCGACCTTCTTGCCGTGCAGCAGCACCTCGCCGGTGACCTTCACGCCGTAGGATTTGCCGAACAGGCTCATCGCGAACTCGGTGCGACCCGAGCCCATCAGCCCGGCAATCCCCACGACTTCGCCCTTGCGGACATTCAGATCGATGCCCTTGATCACTTGCCGGTCGCGGTGCTGCGGGTGATAGACCGACCAGTTCTTCACCTCGAACACCACCTCGCCGATATTGGGCGTGCGCGGCGGGTAGCGATCCTCCAGCGAACGGCCGACCATCGAGGTGATGATCCGATCCTCGGTGATATCGGCTTTGTTCAGCGTCTCGATGGTGCGGCCATCGCGGATCACCGTGATCCGGTCCGCAACCTTCGAGACTTCGTTGAGCTTGTGCGAGATCAGGATGCAGGAGATGCCCTGCGCCTTGAAGCCGAGCAACAGGTCGAGCAGCGCTGCGCTGTCCTTTTCGGATAGGCTGGCGGTCGGCTCGTCGAGGATGAGGAGCTTCACTTCTTTGCTGAGCGCCTTGGCGATTTCGACCAGTTGCTGCTTGCCGGTGCCGATATTGGTGACCAGCGTATCGGGGTCTTCGTTGAGCCCGACCTTCTTCAGCACGGCGCGGGCGCCCTGCCGCGTCTCGTCCCAATCGACGATGCCGGCTTTGGCGCGCTCGTTGCCCAGATAGATGTTTTCGGCGATCGACAGGAGCGGCACCAGCGCCAGTTCCTGGTGGATGATGACGATGCCCTTGTGCTCGCTGTCGCGGATCGAGCGGAAATGGCATTCCTCGCCATTGTAGATGATCTGGCCCTCGTAGGAGCCGTAGGGATAAACGCCGGAAAGCACCTTCATCAGCGTCGATTTGCCGGCACCGTTCTCACCGACAATGGCGTGAATTTCGCCGGCGCGGATATCGAGATTGACGTTCTGCAGCGCCTTCACACCGGGGAAGGTCTTGGTGATGTCGCGCATCTCCAAAATGGTGTTTGTCATGGGCACCTTCTGGTTGGGCCCGGTCGCCTTATGGCGCCGCTGAGCCCGGACTTTGCTTCGGGAGCGAAGTTTACTTGAGGGGATAGAATGCCGAAAGGGCCCCGCCGCTCAGCGAGGCCCTTCCGAAGGCTTCGACCTTACTGGAGGTCGGATTCCTTGATGTAGCCCGAGTCGACGACCAGGGCCTTATAGTTGGTGGCATCGACGTCATGCGGGACCAGCAGGATCGACGGCACGACCTTGACGCCATTGTCATAGGTCTTGGTGTCGAGGCCTTCCGGCGTACCGCCGCCGACGACGGTATCGACAAGCGCGGCAGTGGTGGCGGCCAGTTCGCGGGTGTCCTTGAACACGGTCGAGTACTGCTCGCCGGCAATGATCGCCTTCACCGACGGAACTTCAGCGTCCTGCCCGGTGATGATCGGCCACGGCTGGTCGGCAGAGCCGTAGCCGACGCCGCGCAGCGACGAGATGATACCGCGGCTCAGCCCGTCATACGGGGCCAGCACGCCATCGACGCGGCTGCCGTCGGAGTAGTTGGCGGAGAGGATGTTGTCCATGCGGGCCTGCGCCACGGCGCCGTCCCAACGGAGCGTACCGACCTTGTCCATGCCGGTCTGGCCCGACTTGATGACGATGTCGCCCGCATCGATCAGCGGCTGGATGACGCTCATCGCGCCATCGTAGAAGAAGAAGGCGTTGTTGTCGTCGGGCGAGCCGCCGAACAGTTCGACATTCCACGGCTTGGTGCTGGGGAAGCGCTCCTTCAGGCCCTTGACCAGCGAGTTGGCCTGCAGCACGCCGACCTGGAAGTTGTCGAAGGTGGTGTAGTAGTCGACATTGGCGCTTTCGCGGATCAGGCGGTCATAAGCAATGACCTTGATGCCCGAGTCGGCTGCCTGCTGCAGCACGGCGCTGAGCGTGGTGCCGTCGATCGAGGCGATCACCAGGGCCTTCACGCCCTTGGTCACCATGTTCTCGATCTGGGCCAACTGGTTCGGAATATCGTCTTCGGCATACTGCAGGTCGACGCTGTAGCCCTTGCCCTCGAGGGCGGCCTTCAGCGAGTCACCGTCCGAAATCCAACGGAGCGACGACTTGGTCGGCATGGCAATGCCGATGGCGCCCTTGTCCTGGGCAAACGCCTGGCCGGAGAGCGCGATGGCGCCCACGGTGACGGCGGTCATAAGAAGCTTCAAGGCTTTCACTGGTTTCCTCCCGGGTAAACCTTGGTGACGGAACCGCGCTCGGGACGTGCCGCGCGCGGGGAGGAAAGGTTACGGGCGGCAACCATCGCAGCTATCAGACTGCGCGGTCCGTATCGCCTGCCGGGGACCCGGCGGCGACGCCTCCCAAACGCCCCGTAGCCGGGGCATTTCGCGCGTCCTCCAACGCGCCGGCGGAACCTAGAGTAATCAGATATCGCTGTAAAGATGTCCCCAATCGGCGTTCCCGGGAACCGATCTGGGAGCATTCATCCTTGCCCAAATTGCTATGTCTGCATTACAATTCGGCATTGAGGAGGGCATCGGACAGACGACAAAGTTCGCGCCGATGCTGCAGAACATATCAGATAGGTGTGAGGGGAATGGCCCGTAGCGACGTGACCGCCGGCCCGGAGGAATACCCGCTGACCGCCGCCGAAAGGGTGGCGAACGAGTTGACCGAGATCATCCTCGGCGAACTCTCTCCCGGCGCCAGCATCCCGGCCGAGGCCGATATCGCCGCACGCTTCGAAGTCAGCCGGCTGACGGTGCGCGAAGCGGTCAAGATGCTGGTCGGTCGGGGGCTCCTGCATATCGGCCGCGGCCGCCGCGCCGTGGTGCGCGAGCCCGATAGTTCGGTGTTCGCGGCGCTACTGGTCTCGATCGTCCGCAACGACCCCAAGGGGCTGTTCGACCTGATTGAACTGCGCATGGCGATGGAATCGCTGTCGTCGGGGCTTGCCGCGAAGCGCGCCAGCCGCGCCGGCGTCCAGGCCATCGACGCCGCCATGCGCGACATGCGTGAGTCGGCAGCTCAGGCGGCCGATGGCGCCAACCCCGAGGCCGAGGCGCGCTTCCACGAAAGCGACCTGCAGTTCCACGAAGCCATTGCCATGGCGAGCGGCAACCGCGTCATCGCCTTCATCTTCGAGGCGATGGCCAAACCCTTACGCGAAAGCTTTGTGATGAGCCGCCGCGGCCAGACCCTGCGTGGCGCCGGCCGCGTCGAAACCGTGGAAGCCCACCAGGCCATCCTCGACGCCATCCGCGCCGGCGACCAGCGCGCGGCGGTCGATGCGATGCGCGCGCATCTGAAGAGTACGGAGCTGGATATCCGCTCGCACCTCGCGAGCGGCGTGGCGGCGGCCTAGGTCTGCGCGTGGGGCGCCCCTCACCCTGACCCTCTCCCCAAAGGGGGTGTATGGACTTGGGACATCGCGAACACCTGTTCGGAGACATCGCGAACACTCTGCTGCGTTGGCGCAGGGAGATTCGGGATGCCATTCAAGGACAGCAGTGCGATGAGCCAGAAGCTTGAGTTC
>JAESGW010000450.1_pt1 | contig 40595 bp, 39 predicted proteins | sample 9269791 | NCBI WGS metagenome assembly JAESGW01 (sample SAMN16773120, study PRJNA677053) | algae metagenome | isolation source: Aphanocapsa lilacina HA4352-LM1 and co-occurring heterotrophs from near cave... | place: USA: Maniniholo cave, near Haena, Kauai, HI | collected 2009-07-28
CCACCTCCGCATCGAGCAGGCCTTCGTCCATGTTGACGTCGATCACCTGCGCGCCGTTCTCGACCTGCTGGCGTGCGACCTCGACGGCCTTGGGATAATCCCCGGCCATGATCAGCTTCTTGAACGCGGCCGATCCGGTGACGTTGGTGCGCTCGCCGATATTGACGAACTGGGCGGTGGAGGTGGTGGTCATTCTAGCTTTCTCAAATACCTCCCCGGAACGGGGAGGGGGACCATGCGAAGCATGGTGGAGGGGGCCGGCGCGGAAGCGTCGGCTGCGCCGTCGCCCCCTCCACCGCTCTTCGAGCGGTCCCCCTCCCCGTTCCGGGGAGGTATTGGATCACGCCGCCATCGTCATCGGCTCCAGCCCGGCGAGGCGGGTGACCACAGGCGGCTTCGGCAGCGCACGCGGGGGCATTCCGCGCACGCCATCGGCGATCGCCTTGATATGCGCGGGCGTCGATCCGCAGCAGCCGCCGAGGATATTGACCTGCCCGTCCTTGGCCCATTCGCCGACCAGCCCCGCGGTCGTCTCCGGCGCCTCGTCATACTCGCCCAGCTCGTTGGGCAGGCCCGCGTTCGGGTAGACCATGATCAGCGTGTCGGCGATTCCTGCCAATGTCCGCACATGCGGACGCAATTGCTGCGCACCGAACGAGCAGTTGAGTCCGATCGTCACCGGCCGCGCATGGCGCACCGCGTGCCAGAACGCCTCGACCGTGTGGCCGGACAGGTTGCGCCCGGAAAGATCGGTCAGCGTCATCGACAGCATGATCGGCACGTCGCGCGCCAGCGCCTCGCCCGCCTGGATCGCCGCCATGATCCCGGCCTTGGCGTTCAGCGTATCGAACACCGTCTCGATCAGGATGAAGTCCGCCCCGCCCTCGAGCAGCGCGTCGGTCTGCTCGCGATAGACGCCGGTCAGGTAATCGAAGTCGATCTCGCGATAGCCGGGATCGTTGACGTCGGGCGACAGCGACAGCGTCTTGTTGGTCGGCCCGATCGCCCCCGCGACGAAGCGCGGCCGGCCATCCTTCGCTGCATATTCGTCGGCCAGCCGGCGCGCGATCTTCGCCGATTCGATGTTGATGTCGCGCACCAGCGCTTCCGCGCCGTAGTCGGCCTGGCTGATGCTGTTGGCGCTGAAGGTGTTGGTGGAAACGATGTCCGATCCCGCATCCAGATAGGCGCGGGTGATCGCTTCCGGCACCTCGGGCATGGTCACCGCGAGGATGTCGTTATTGCCCTTCTGGTCATGGCTCAGCCCGAGATTGCCGGCATACGCGGCCTCGGCGAGCTTCCAGTTCTGGATCTCGGTGCCGAACGCGCCGTCGGTGATCAGGATGCGCTTGGCGGCTTCGGCGAGCAGCTGTTCGCGGACGGTCATGCGGCTTTCTCCCCCGCCACCGGCTGCGCGCGCAGGCCCAGCAGGTGGCAGATCGCGAAGCTCAGCTCCGCGCGATTGAGCGTATAGAAATGGAAATGGCGGACTCCGCCGGCGTAGAGCTTGCGGCACATCTCCGCGGCGATCGTCGCCGCGACCAGCGCGCGCGCGCCGGGATGATCGTCCAGCCCTTCGAACAGCCGCCCCATCCAGTCGGGAATCGCGGTGCCGCACATCCCCGCCATCCGCCGCGTCTGCGCGACGTTGGAGACGGGGAGGATGCCGGGCACGATCTCCTGATCGATACCCGCCTTCGCCGCCGCGTCGCGGAAGCGGAAGAACGCCTCGGGCGAGAAGAAGAATTGCGTGATCGCGCGCGTCGCGCCCGCATCCAGCTTGCGCTTCAGATTCTCGATATCGGCCTTGGCGCTCGCCGCCTCGGGATGGCATTCGGGATAGGCCGCGACCGAAATCTCGAACGGGTGGCGCGCCTTCAGCCCGGCGACCAGGTCGGCGGCGCTGGCATAGCCGTCCGGCCGCGCCTCGAACCGCGCGCCCAGGGTCGGCGGATCGCCGCGCAGCGCGACGATATGCCGCACCCCCGCCGCCCAATATTCATCGGCGACGGCGAGGATCTCGTCCTTCGACGCCTCGACGCAGGTCAGATGCGCGGCGGCCGACAGCGCTGTTTCGCGCTGGATGCGCGCGACCGTCGCATGGGTCCGCTCGCGGGTCGATCCGCCCGCGCCATAGGTGACAGATACGAAGCGCGGCTGCAGCGGGGCGAGCGCCTGGATCGACTCCCACAGGGTCTCTTCCATCTTCTCGGTCTTGGGCGGGAAGAATTCGAAGCTCACCTGCGCATCGCCCGCCAGATCGGCGAACAGCGGCGCGTCCAGAGCGCGGCGCGCCTCCTCCAGCTGCCCTAAAGTCGGGGTCATGCCGCCTTCACCTCTTCCAGTTGCGCGCCGGGCTTGCGGCCCAGCCATAATTTCACCGTCAGCTCGCCGCCCTCCAGCGTCTCGACCGTCTGCGTCTCCAGCCCGGCCGCATCGAACCAGCCCGCCATCTGCGCATCGGCGAAGCCCAGCCGGGCATGCGCATCACGGGTGCGCAGCTCCTCGCGCTCATGCGCGTCGAAATCGGCGATCAGCAGCCGGCCACCGGGCGCCAGCACGCGCGCCGCCTCGGCGATCACCGCTTCGGGCGCCTGCGCGAAGTGGAGGACGTGGTGGAGGATGGCGAGATCCGCCGCGCCCGCCTCCAGCGGCAATGCGTGGAAATCGGCCTGGCGCAGCTCGGCATGGTCGAGCCCCCGCGTGGAAAGCTTGGCCCGCGCCAGCCGCAGCATCTCGGACGAGCGATCGACGCCGATCGCCGCGCGCGCACCTCCGGCGAACAGCTCCAGCATCCGCCCGGTGCCGGTGCCGATATCGACCAGCTTCGCCACCGGCCGGTCGCCCAGTATCCGCGCCATCGCCGCCTCGACCTCGCTCTCGGCGATGTGGAGCGACCGGATCGCATCCCACTGGCCGGCATTGGCCTCGAACCACGCCGCCGCCGCCGCCGCGCGATCGGCGCGCACCGCCGCCAGCCGCGCCGCATCGGCTACCGCCCAATGATCCTCGCCCTGCCACGCGTCGATCGCGGCGAGCAAAGGCGCCACCCGATCGGGCCTGCCCAGCGTGATGAATACCCAGCTGCCTTCCTTGCGCCGCTCGGCCACGCCCGCGTCACAGAGTATCTTCACATGGCGCGACACGCGCGGCTGGCTCTGCCCCAGCACCTGCGCCAGCTCGCCGACGGACAGCTCCATCCGCCTGAGCAGCACCAGGATGCGCAGCCGCGTCGCATCGCCAAGGGCGCGGAATATGTCGAGCGCGGGGTTCATTCCGCATCATATAAAGAAATCTTTATATGAGGTCAATCGTGGAACATTGCGGAGACGTGACGGTTGGGCTTGCGCGCAGGAAGGCGGGGAATTACCTTCCCGCCGCGCGGCGCCAGGAGGGGAACGTCAGCTACGCCTGTCCACGCCGCAGCGTTTTCCCATCACATGTAAGGGGTTGTCCATGAAGAAGCTTGCTCTGTCGATCGCCGCGGTTGCCGCGCTCGGCCTCGCCGCCTGCAGCCAGAATGCGCAGAACGAATCCGCCGAAGCCGGCAATGCAATCGCCGCCGACGCCAACGCCACGATGGGCGAAGCGATCGACGACATCGATTCCGCGACCGACAACGCCATGGGCGCAGCGGAAGAGACGATGGACCAGGCCGGCCAGTCGATGGCCAATGGCGCTGACGCGGCAGGCGACGCAGCCGGCGAAGCGATGAGCGACACCGGCAACGCGATGTCCGAAGCCGGCGCGGACATGAAGAACTAAGTCTTCTTCGTCAGCCTATGCTTTATGTTGGGGGCCGTTCCGGGATACCGGGGCGGCCCCTTTCGTTTGGAGTTACGATGCGCGCGCTGTTCCTTGCCCCCCTGCTTGTCCTCACCGCCTGCGGCAGCGATCCCGAACCCGCTCCCGGCGGCGTCACCCCGGCCGAGGACAAGGCGCTGAACGACGCCGCGGCGATGCTCGACAATCAGAGCCTCGTCGATTTCAACCAGACGGAGACCGAAGAATGACGAAGATGCGCGCGCTTGGATCGAGCGGCCTCGACATCGCCCCGCTGGTGCTGGGCGGCAATGTGTTCGGCTGGACCGCCGATCGCGACGCGAGCTTCGCGGTGCTCGACGCCTTCGTCGACGGCGGCGGCACGATGATCGACACCGCGGACGTCTATTCGGCCTGGATTCCCGGCCACAAGGGCGGCGAATCCGAGAGCGTGATCGGCGAATGGCTGAAAGCGTCGGGCAAGCGCGACAAGGTGCAGATCGCGACCAAAGTCGGCATGATGCCGGGCGGCCTCGCCCCCGACACCATCGCCGCCGCGGTCGAGGGATCGCTCAAGCGGCTCGGCACCGACCGCATCGATCTCTATTTCGCGCATCAGGATGACGAGAAGGTGCCGCTCGCCGATGCGCTGGGCGCGTTCGCCCGGCTGGTCGAAGCGGGCAAGGTCCGCGCGATCGGCGCGTCGAACTATGGCGCTGCGCGGCTGAAGGAGGCGATCGACGCCGCCGCTGCCGAAGGCCTGCCGCATTATTCGGTACTCCAGCCCGAATATAACCTCGTCAGCCGCCACAAGTTCGAAGGCGAGCTGCAGGACCTCGCCATCCAGCACAATATCGGCGTCATTCCCTATTACGGCCTCGCCTCTGGTTTCCTCACCGGCAAATACCGGTCCGAAGCCGATTTCGGCAAAAGCCCGCGCGGCGGCGGCATGGGGAAATATCTCGAAGGCAACGGCCCCGCCGTGCTGGCGGCGATGGACGAGGTGGCGGAGGAAACGAAAGCCACCCACGCCCAAATCGCCCTCGCCTGGCTCGCCGCCCAGCCGGGGGTGACCGCCCCCATCGCCAGCGCGACCTCGGCCAGGCAAGTCGAGGATTTGCTGGGCGCGATGCGGCTGGAGTTGAACGCAGACCAGATCGCCCGCCTGGACGCGGCGGGCGGCTGATCACAGATAGGACGTCACCGCCGGCGGCTCCATCCAGGCATTGTCGCGGCCATTGCCGTAATGGACGGGCGCCGCCGCCAGCTCCTCATCGGTCACATCGTCAAGGCAGTTGACCGCGATGCCGACATAGTCGCCGCCGATCTCGGCCACATGCCCGTCGCCGAACGGGGCGCAGCCGCAGGTCTTGCAGAAGCGGTGATGGCCGGATTTGGTGGCGAACTGATAGTCGGCCAGATTGTCCCCGCCCGACAGCAGCCGGAAGGCCGCCGGCTTCACGATCACGCCCCAGCTGCGCCTCTTGGTGCAGATCGAGCAATTGCACTTTCCCGTCCCCGCGGCGAGATCGAGCTCGGCCTCGAAACGGACCGCGCCGCAATGGCAGCTTCCCTGATGCGTCTTCATCATCTGCGTTCTCCTGGTTGACGCACTGGACATACTGACACGCTACTGACAGCATGGTGTCAGCATGCTGGCGGTAGGGAGGGACCATGCGACGCGCCGACCGCCTGTTCCAGATCGTCCAGATCCTCCGCCGCCAGCGCGGCCCGGTGACCGCGGCCGCGATCGCCGCCGAGCTCGAGACATCGCAGCGATCGGTCTATCGCGACATCGCCGCGCTGATCGGCCAGCGGGTGCCGGTGCGCGGCGAGGCGGGCGTCGGCTACGTGTTGGAGGACGGGTTCGACCTGCCCCCGCTGATGCTGACCACCGACGAGGTCGAGGCGGCGGCGCTCGGCGCGCAATGGGTGGCGGGGCATGGCGATCCCGCACTCGCGACCGCCGCGCGCGATCTGCTCGCCAAGATCGCGGCGGTGCTGCCCGCCGAGATGCGCCCGCTGATCGACGGCGCGGCGGCACGCACCGCCCCCGGCTGGCGGATCGCGCCCGACGCCACCGATGCCGCGCAGCTGCGCGCCTGCATCCGCGGCGGCCGCAAGCTCGCGCTCACCTACCGCTCGGAAGACGGCACGATCAGCGACCGCACCGTCTGGCCCGCCCTGGTGGCCTATCTCGACGCCGCGCGCATTCTCGTCGCCTGGTGCGAGCTGCGGCAGGATTTCCGCAGCTTCCGTCTCGATCGTATCGTCACCGCCACGCCGCTCGATGTGCGCTATCCGTCACGCCCGGCGATATTGCGCGCGCAGTATCTGGCGAGCTTCGCCAAGGCCTAATCCGCGACAAAACCAAATGGCGACACCCCCCGCTCGCGATCGTTGACGATCAGCGCGCGGCCTGCCGGCGGGGCGGACCTTTGCGGGCAATCCACCCGCGTGCATGCCCGGCAGCCCAGCCCGATCGGCGTCGCCCCCGCCCCCGTAAGGTCGATCCCCTTGGCGGCGGCAAGCGGCGCCGCGAGATCGGCGGCCACGCCGAGCCCGATAGCGAATTCGGCGTGCACTCCGCCATAGCGCCGCCCCTGCGGCTGCACCGTCCGGCTCATCGTCAGCCAGCGCGCCCCGCCTTCGAGCTCGACCAGTTGCACCATCAACCGCCCCGGCCGGTCGAACGCGTGGTGCAGCTGCCATAACGGGCAGCGCGCATCGGCCTCGACCAGCGCCGCGCCGCTCGCCCCGGCATAGCGCTTAGACGACACCCCCGCGCGGTCGATTCGGATCATGAAGAACGGCAAGCCCCGCGCGCCGACCCGCTGTAAGGTGGTCAGCCGGTGCGCGACCTGTTCGAACCCGCTGCCGAAGCGCCGCTGGAGCAACTCGATATCGTACCCGGTCGCCTCGCAGGCGCGAAGGAAACGGGCATAGGGCATCATCAGCGCGGCGGCGAAATAGCCGGTCAGGTGGCGGCGATAGAGGCGTTCGGCAGCGCGATCGGCGAAGGCCGCGCCCGCCACCAGCGCCTCGATCTCCGCCCGCGCCTCGATCTGGCCCAGCTGGAACGCCGCGGCGAAGCTGCGCGAGGCTGGGTCTAGCGTTTCGGACAGCTGCAATTGCCGCGCGTGCAGATCGAGCCGCCGCAGCCGGTCGGGCATCACATCCACCGGCAGGATGCGGATCGCCAGGCTGTGCCGCGTCCGCAGCCGCTCGGCCGTAGCCCCGTAGAGATCGCCCGCACCCAGCCGCAATTCGTCCGACAGCGCCTCCGCCGCCGCATCGAGATCGGCGAAATGGTTGCGCCAGCGCTCGATCTCGCGCCGCACCTGCGCCACCGGATCGTCGGCCGCCGCCACACCGCCCGCACCCATCCGGTCGAACGCTCGCGCGAACGCGGCGACGCCGCCGGGCGCGGCGGACAGCCATTCGGCAAGTTCCGTGCGGTCGATCTCCAGATCGGCGAACAGCGGATCAGCCAGCCGCCGCCGCACCGCCTCGATGCCCCCGCCCGGCTCCTCCGCCGCCAGCCGCAGCGGATCGAAGTCGAACCGCTCGGCCAGCCGCAGGATCAGCGTGGCGGAAAGCGGCCGCTGGTTGCGCTCGATCAGGTTGAGATAGCTCGGCGACACGTCGAGCGCCTCGGCCATCGCCGCCTGGGTCAACCCGGTGCCGCGCCGCAGCCGCCGCACCGCATGCCCCGCGAACAGCTTCGGATCGGCCACCGCTCACCTGTCAATAATTTACAACACGACATGCCTTACTGCACGCGCGCCGACATCGCCACATCAATTTCAATGCGTGCACTCTCGCCGTCCGGCCACATATCCCGCAACACAGCGCCACCCGACACGCCTTATCCAGCGAATCGGCACCGTGTGAAGGACATGACAATGACCACGTTCGAAGACCTGATCCCAGCCCCGACCGGCCGTTTCGACGGCATCAGCCGCCCCTATTCCCCGGCGGACGTCCAGAAGCTGCGCGGATCGGTCGTGATCGAGCACACCCTCGCGCGCAAGGGCGCCAACAAGCTGTGGGAGCTGCTGCAGAACGAGGATTATATCAACGCCTTGGGCGCGCTCAGCGGCAACCAGGCGATGCAGATGGTCCGCGCCGGGCTGAAGGCCATCTACCTCTCGGGCTGGCAGGTCGCCGCCGACGCCAACACTGCGGGCGCGATGTACCCCGATCAGTCGCTCTATCCCGCCAATGCCGGGCCGGAGCTGGCGCGCAAGATCAACAACACCTTCCAGCGCGCCGACCAGATCGAGCATTCGGAAGGCGGCGCCGAGCGCGACTGGTTCGCGCCGATCGTCGCCGATGCCGAGGCCGGGTTCGGCGGGCCGCTCAACTGCTTCGAGATCATGAAGGCGTACATCGCCGCGGGCGCCGCGGGCGTGCATTACGAGGACCAGCTCGCTTCGGAAAAAAAGTGCGGCCATCTCGGCGGCAAGGTGCTGATCCCGACCCAGGCGCATATCCGCAATCTCGACGCCGCGCGCCTCGCCGCCGACGTCTCGGGCGTGCCGACGATCATCTGCGCTCGCACCGATGCCGAGTCGGCCAAGCTGATCACCAGCGACATCGACGAGCGCGACCATGAATTCCTCACCGGCGAGCGCACCCCCGAAGGCTTTTTCCGCCTGAAGGAGGGCACCGGGGTCGACCATTGCATCAAGCGCGGATTGAGCTTCGCCGAGCATGCCGATCTGCTGTGGTGGGAGACGAGCTATCCCAATCTGGACGATGCCCGCCGCTTCGCCGAGGCGATCAAGAAGGAGTATCCGAACAAGATGCTCGCCTATAACTGCTCGCCCAGCTTCAACTGGGAGGCGAAGCTGGACAAGGAGACGATCGCCAGGTTCCAGCGCGAGATCGGCGCGATGGGCTACAAGTTCCAGTTCGTCACATTGGCCGGCTTCCACCAGCTCAACTACGGCATGTTCGAGCTGGCGCGCGGCTACAAGGATCGCGGCATGGCGGCCTATTCGGAGCTGCAACAGGCCGAATTCGGCGCCGAGCAGCACGGCTACACCGCCACGCGCCACCAGCGCGAGGTCGGCACCGGCTATTTCGATCTGGTCGCCACCACGCTGGCCGGCGGCGCATCTTCGACCACCGCGCTCGCCGAATCGACCGAGGCCGACCAGTTCAAGGCGGTCGCCGCGTAAACAGTTTCCTGGGGAGGAAAGGTGCCCGCCGCGGAGCGATCCGCGGCGGGCATTTTCACGCTATTCCAGCGGTTCCGGATCGTCGGGCCAGAATTCGTAACCGATGGCGTTCCGGACGATCACCAGTGAATCATCCACCGACAGGCCGAGATGTTTGATCACGGCATCCGGCAGGACGATCCCGATTGCATCGCCGATGGGAATGATTTGAGCGCGCAGCATGGCGCACACCGCTAATGCACTCGCGGGCGTCGTGATCGCCAACATTATCCAAAATGGATGCGATTATTGCGCTGCTGCAACGATATGCGCGCGAAACCACGCGGCGACTGCTTCTTCCTCAAGCCCACCCGACGCCAGTGCGATCATCATCCGGATCGCATCCGCCTTGTCGAAGGCGATTTGCACGCCGTTGAGGCTGAGGAACAGGCGCGCCATCACCCAAGCCGTCCGCTTGTTGCCGTCGGCGAACGGGTGGTTGCGCGCGATGCCGAAGGCATAGCTTGCCGCCAACGCGCACAGATCGGTCTCGCCATAGTTGAACCGGTTGACCGGCCGCGCCAGCGCCGATTCGAGCAGTCCGATATCCTTGGTTCCGGCAAGTCCGCCATGTTCGGCCAGCTGACGATCATGCACCGCCTGGGCCACGTCCGCGCCGATGAAGCGCGGTTCGGGAGCACCGGTCATTTCGCCAATACGGCGAGAATGTCGCGATCCTCATGCATGATGGTTTCGGCGGCGGCCATCGCGTTGACGAAGTCGGGATCGCGCGCGCCGACCGTGATCGCATCGCCGGGCGCTTCGGTGATGAACACCTCATCGCCCACCGATACCCGCATGCGCGCCAGCACCTCCTTAGGCAGCAGGATGCCGACCGAATTGCCCATCTTGACGAGCTTGGCCGAGCGGGTGAATGGCGTGATCGCGTTCATACGAATGTTATAACTCGATAAGGCCCGACGGTCAATTCCGCTTCGCCAGCACGTCCAGCGCCGCGGCGGTCATCGCCTCCGTGGCGGTGGCAATCGTCTTCTCCGCATCGGGCGCCCAATAGGCCGAGTGGAGCGAGGGGAGCGGCTTGCCGCCGGGCTGCTTCGATGCGTCCCACGCCGCTTGCGGCACGCCGCCGACCCAGAAGATCGTGCTCTGGATGGTCTTGTCGGCAAGGTAATAGCGGCCGAAATCCTCGCCGCCCATCGTTGCCTCGGTAGCGATCACCCGGTCCGCGCCGAAGCGTTTGGTGAACAGCTCGCGCAGCGAACCCGCCAGTTCGGGGGTGTTGTAGGTGGCGGGGGTGAACTCGTCCTTGATCGTCACCACCGGCATCAGGTTGTCGGGAATTCCCGCGGCGATCGCCTCGCCCCTGGCGATCCGCGCGATGCCGTCGAGCAGCTGCTTGCGCACCTCGGGCGTGTAGCTGCGCACGGTGAGCAGCAACGTCGCCTCGGCAGGCACGATGTTATGCTTGGAGCCCGCGCGGAAGCTGCCGACCGTGACGACCGAAGGCTGTTGCGGATCGACCTCGCGGCTCACCAGTGTCTGCAACGCCATTACGATCCGCGCGGCGAGCACCACCGGGTCCTTCACCGTATGCGGATAGGCGCCGTGCCCGCCGACGCCCTTCACCACCAGATCGACCGAATCGACATTGGCCAGCGCATAGCCGCTGGTGATGCCGATCATCCCGGCAGGCATCGCAGCGTTGTCGTGAAAGGCGATGGCGTGGGTCGGCTTGGGAAAGCGTGTATAGAGCCCGTCGTCAAGCATCCATTTCGCCCCCCAGCCGCGCTCCTCGGCGGGCTGGAGGATCATCACCAGCGTGCCGGACCACTGGCTCTTGCTCGCCGCCAGCCGCCGCGCCGCGCCGACCCAGGCGGACATATGCGTATCATGCCCGCAGGCGTGCATCACCCCGCTCTCGATCCCCTCGTCGGTGGTCGCGCGCACTTTGGAGGCGAAGGGAAGCCCGGTATCCTCGGTCACCGGCAGCGCGTCCATGTCGGCGCGCATCAACAGGACCGGGCCGGGCCCGTTCTCCATCACCGCGACGACGCCGGTCCTGCCGACCTTCTCGGTCACCTTGAAGCCCAGCTTCTTCGCCTCGGCGGCGAGCTTGGCCGCGGTCTTCACCTCCGCGCCCGACAATTCCGGATTGGCATGGAGATCGCGGTAGAGCGCGATCAGCGAAGGCATGTCTTTCGCCACATCGGCGCGCAGATTGTCCTGCGCAGCGGCAGGTGCGGCGGCGAGGAGGGCGGAAGCCGCAGCCAGGCACCCGCGCCTCACCAGCTTCGCATAGGGTGACGGAAAAGGCGGTTCGACGGTGTGAAATGCGCTCATGCGAGAAGCGTATCGAAGCATCGCGAAGGATGACAGCGCGAAGATGAGGCCTGAACCCCTCAGGGCGTCATGCGTTCATGCGCGCGATACCAGACCGTTGGAGGCGGCAATGCACATCATCCTGGGCGCCACCGGGCATGTCGGATCGGCCGCGGCGGACACGCTGCTCGATCGCGGCGAGCCGGTCACCATCGTCACGCACGACCCCGCCAAGGATGCGCCGTGGCGCGCAAGGGGGGCAGAGGTCGCGGTGGTCGATGTCCACGATTCCGCCGCGCTCAACGCCGTTTTCCGCGCAGGAACGACCGCTTTCCTGCTCAATCCGCCCGCCGACGTGTCGATCGACACCGATGTCGAGGAACACGCCACCGCCGCGTCGATCGCCGCGGCGCTTGCGGGATCGGGCCTCAGCAAGGTCGTGGTCGAATCCACCTATGGCGCCCAGCCCGGCGAGCGCTGCGGCGATCTCAACATCCTGTACGATTTCGAACGCGCGGTGCAGGCGCAGGGCATCCCGGCCGACATCAACCGCGCCGCCTATTATTTCAGCAACTGGGATGCGGCGCTGGAAACGGCCCGCGACGAGGGCGTCGTCCACACCATGCTGCCCGCCGATCTGAAGATCCCGATGGTCGCCCCGCGCGATCTCGGCCGCGCCGCCGCCGACCTGCTGATGCGCGAGGGTACGAGCGGCCTCCATCATGTCGAGGGGCCCGAACTCTATTCCCCGGCCGACGTCGCCGCCGCCTTCGCCGATGCGCTGGGCCGCCCGGTGCGCGCCGCCGTCACCCCACGCGATGAATGGGAACAGGCATTTCGCGACATGGGCTTCTCGCCCGAGGCCGCCCAGTCCTACACGCGGATGACCGAGGTCAGCATGGACGAAGGTTTCACCACACCGGACAATCCGGTGCGGGGATCGACGACGCTGCGGGCGTATGTCGAGGCTTTGGTTACGCTCTAGCGGCGCGGACAGCTGATTCATCGCCTGCAATTTTTATAGGATACAAATAGGATTCTGCGTTCTAGTTCACCTTTTGTTCCGATTCGGTGAAGCGCGTCATACCGGCTGCGCAGGGATCGGCACGGAGGTTAGAATGAGCGTAGTAGCATTTGATCTGGCGAGCCTGAAAGCGGCGGACGTCGCTGATGTTTCGAAAATTTTCGACAGTGCGATCTTCACTTGGACGACCGGCGATTTCACGGCCAAGATCAACGATTATCCGGGCGAGTATGTCGAGAGCGACCACGTGCCTGCCAACCAAGGCGCCTGGATGCGGCAAACGGCGGAGAGCATTCAAATCATGCGGCCCGGATCGGGCGCGATCGCGCGGCGCGTACAGGATCTGTTGCAGGAGCTACCCGTCACGCCGGAAGACTTCGGTGCGGTCGGAGACGGGGTGGCAGACGATACGTCCGCGTTGCAAGCTGCGCTCGATACAGGACGTAGCGTTCGCTTTGCGCAAGGCAGAACCTACCTCGTCAAGTCCAAGATGACGCTGTCGTCAAGCGGCGTCGCCCTGACTGGCCGGGGCACGATCAAGGTCGCCTCGGATTTCAGTTTCGCGGCGGATACCGACGGCAGCGGTACGCATATGCGTACCCTGTTCGTCACCGGGAGCAATGTGACGATCGAGGGCGTCATGTTTGATGCGACGGACGCGCCGATCGGAAGCGCCACTGAGAACGGCTTCATCTGGAGTACAGCCCCTTACACCGTCGTGCGCGATTGCCAGTTCGTTGGCAATCCGAAAGGAACCTGCATTTGGGCGCTTGGCTTGGCGCCCTATCTGAGCGTGAGCGGATGTCAGTTTACGGATTGCAGCGGTGCGGTCTTTACGAAGGGCCGCAACTCGATCATCAGCGACAACATCATTATCAATGCGACCGACGCTGCCATCGCCATCAATGGCACAACCTGTGTCGGGACCGTTGTATCTGACAATTCGATCAGCAACGAGAATCTCGCTGCTGTGCCTTCTATGATTGCGGTTGAGGAAGGCGCCAGTAACTGGACTATCATCGGCAATACGCTGACAGGCGTCAGCGGCGGCGGCATCATTTGTACAAATGTTCTTGTTTTCACCGTCGTCGACGGCGGAACGATCGCGGGTAATGTCGTCGATGGCGCAAGATTTGACGGCACGATCCCTTCAAGCATCAATCCTGCTGCACTTGTCGCCATCAGCGGGAATTATGAGGGTTGTATTGTAACCGGCAATAAGGTGCGCAATTGCCCTAGCGGCAATTCCAACTCCAGGTTGGCGATAATTCCGGCCACCGGGACCATATTTGCTGACAATATTCTTGACGGTGCCAACACTGCTGGCTTTTCAGCGCTGATCAACATTACTCCCGGAAATGATGGTATCCTGATCGATAGCAACAGTACGACCGCTGCTGCTGGCGGGCGGCATTACCTGTTCTTCGCGGGTGATTACAATAACGTGCCCTGCATATTCTCTGGCGGCAGTTTCTACGGCGGCACGGTGGGCATCGATTCGGAAATGAAAGCGGGAAGCATCTCGAACCTCTCGCTCAACATCGTCAACATTACGCATGTGACGGCAACGAACGTCGTCAATGCGGCAACCGCTATCGGAGATCGTGCTTCGTTTCTCAACGCCGGCGCGTGGGCCCGGCCGCACCGGATCGGTGTTTTCACGGAAATGCACTGTAATGCGGTCCCCGCAAGCGCCGGTGCGATCGCCTACCAGCCCGGCGACAAATTCTATTATATGAGCCCGGTCATCGGCAATTATATCGGAGTTGTCAGAGTGCCCGGTAGCTGGAGAAGCTTTGGGGCCGTGATCTGAATCGCAGAGGGAAATGTAACCGCAGCGCCGTGGCACGAACAATGTGCCACGGCGACTGTCGCCGTTGATCGCCGACAATCGTCGGCCTACGCCCCCGCGGGCACCAGCTCGATCACGTCCAGCACGCTTTCGAAGCGCGGATAGGGCAGCACCAGCCGCCACTTGTTCGGGCCGACGCGTTCGACCACGCCGGCCATGTCGCGCTCCGTGTCCTGGCCATATTCGATCGCGCGGGTCTCGTCGCCGAGCATCAGCGTGCCGAGGAACACCTGACGGGTGTCGCCGCCGGGGAACAATATGCCGACCGGGCGCTGCGACCCGCTGATCTTCGAGAAACCCTGCAGATCGCCCTCATCATCGACGCGGCAATCGAAGGCGGGATAGGCGGTGATCGGGCGGCCGTTCACCGATTGCGAGCCGAGCTTGATGACGCGGCATTTGTAGCGGCCCTGCGGTAAAGCGGCATCGGCCAGCGCGGCATCGGGCTTGAGCAGCGCACCCTCAGCCTTGATGCGGTTGAGATCGACGGCAAATTTCGCCTGCGCAAGCGCCGCCATCCACGCCGCGCGCCAGTTGCGCAGACGTTCGCGATCGGCCGCGGTCGCGGTGCTGCGCCAATCGGCGGCGGCGCGCGGCGCGGCGGCGGTCTCGACGCCGCCATGGCCGCCGCAGGCGGTGAGGATGATCAGGGGCGCTATTGCGATCCCAAGGTGCGACCTTGTGGGCATGGCCGCGAAAGCTAGCGGCTGGCGATGGGATGGCAAGCGGTGATGCGGTGGGGCGCGACAGACCAAAGCATCGTCACCCTGAACTTGTTTCAGGGTCCATCTCTCCAAGGGCGCGGACCTGCCTTGTGGCGCGATGGATGCTGAAACAAGTTCAGCATGACGGGATATGAGATGGTTGTTTGACGCCTCAGGCCGCGGTCCAGCCGCCGTCGATGCTGAGGTTGGCGCCGGTGATCGACTTGGCCTCTTCGCGGCAGAGGAACAGCGCGAAGGCGGCGACCTGTTCGGGCGTCACGAACTCCTTGGTCGGCTGCGCGGCGAGCAGCACATCGTCCAGCACCTGCTCGCGGGTCAGCCCGCGCGACTTCATCGTGTCCGGGATCTGGCTTTCGACCAAAGGCGTCCAAACATAGCCCGGGCTGATGCAGTTGACCGTCACGCCGTGCTCGGCGGTTTCCAGCGCGATCGTCTTGGTGAGGCCGGCAAGGCCGTGCTTGGCCATGACATAGGCCGACTTGTTGGGGCTGGCGACGAGCGAATGGGCAGAGGCGGTCGAGATGATCCGGCCCCATCCCGCCTTCTTCATGTGCGGCACCGCGGCGCGCATCATGTACCAGGCGCTGGTCAGGTTGATCTGGACGATCGCCTCAAACTTCTCCGGCGGAAAATCCTCGATCGCGGCGACGTGCTGGATGCCGGCATTGTTGACGATGATGTGGGCGCCGCCGGTTTCCCTGACCGCGCGTTCGACCATCGCGGCGATCTGATCAGGCTTGGTCATGTCCGCCGCGTCGTACAGCGCGGTGGCGCCGGAGGTCTTCGCCAGCGCGGCGCGCTCCTTCTCGATCGCGTCCGCATCGCCGAAGCCGTTGATCACGACGCTCGCCCCTTCCGCGGCGAACGCCTTGGCATAGGCGAGGCCGATGCCCGAGGTGGAGCCGGTGACGATGGCGGTCTTGCCCTTGAGGAACATGCGTGTCTCCTGACGATCAGCGGGGGGTAAGGTCGAACGCTGCGTCCTTGCCGTCGGCGATGTTCATGGCGATCAGCGCGGACTGGTCCATCGTCGCCGCCACCGCCTCCTGCCCAGCGGACCAATGTTCGTGCATGGTGCGCTGGCTGAATTCATAGTCGCGGCTGCCGCCCTCCCACGCATTGGCGCGGTAGATCAGGTGGACCAGGTTGACCGGCTGTTCGGCGGCGCGCTGGGCGAGGTCGACCGCATCGGGATCGGACTGCAGCTCGGGCGGCAATTTCGCCAGCAGCCGCCGGATCGCGGCGCGCTCGTCGCGCAGCTTCAGCCGCTCCATCGTCACCTGGCGGGTGCGGCTGGAGAAACGGATCTCCTTCTCGCGCGCCATGACGTCCATGATGGTGTGCGGCAGCGGCGCGACCGAGGAGAAGAGATCGACCTGGAACACCAGCAGCTCGCTCGCCTGGTTGTCGAGCACATGGCCGAGCGGGGTGTTGGAGACGAGCCCGCCGTCCCAATAATATTTGCCGTCGATCTCGATCGGCGGAAGGCCGGGCGGCAGCGCGCCGGAGGCCATGACATGGCGCGCGTCGATGCGGTCGTGTGTGGTGTCGAAATAGCGGAAATTGCCGCTTTCCAGCTCGACCGCGCCGACCGACAGGCGCACCGGGCCCTGGTTGACCCGGTCCCAGTCGATCAGGCTGTCGAGCGTCGCCTTCAAGGGCGTCGAATCATAGAAGCTCAGCGCTTCGCAGCTGGCCGGCGTGGCGAAGGTCGGCGGCAGATGGCGCGGCGAAAAGAAGCCCGGTACCCCCGCCATGGCGACGAAGCCCGCCGACCATTCGTGCATGAATTCGCGGATCTGGTCGTTGGGGAAGATCGGGAAGCTGGGCAGCGAACTCGTCACCTTGTCCCAGAAGGCGGTGAGTTTCTCGACCCGCGTCTCGGGCGGATTGCCGGCGAAGATCGCGGCGTTGACCGCGCCGATCGAGATGCCGGCGACCCAGTCGATCTCGATCGCCGCCGCCTCCAGCGCCTCGATCACCCCGGCCTGATAACTGCCCAGCGCGCCGCCGCCCTGCAGCACCAGCGCGACCTGATCGGGCAGCGGCATCGCTTTCGCCCGGCGGCGGACTTTGGACGGGCGGGGGTCTGCATCGGCCATCGCGGAGGATGTGGGGCGCCTTGTGCTGCACTGCAACCAGATTCGTGCCGCATACCCCTTTGCAACTGACGGCGTCCGCGCGCATTGTGCTGGCAAAGGGAGGACCACCCATGCGGCTCGACGATCTGGACCCATCGGAAAATGTGCGCGATCTCGGCCGTGGCGGCGGCGGTGGGGGTGGCGCCGGGCTTGGCGGGCTGCTCGGTCTGCTTCCGCTCTTCCTGGGGCGTGGCAAGATGGGCTGCGGCAGCATCGCACTGCTGCTGATCATCGGCGTGGCCTATCTGTTCATGAGCGGCGGCGGCGGGCTACTCTCCACCGGCAGCGCGCCTTCGGGCACCAAGGCGACCGGCCCGGCCACGGCGTGCGACACGCAGGAGGAACTGTTCGCCTGCCGCGTGCTCGCCTCGACCGAGCAGACCTGGGGGCCGGTGTTCCAGCAGGCCGGGCAACGCTATCCCGCGCCAACGCTCAATTTCTTCCAGCAGAGCGGCCGATCGGGCTGCGGCGCGGCGATGTCGGCGATGGGGCCGTTCTACTGCCCCAGCGACAATGGCGTGTATCTCGACACCGATTTCTTCCGCGAGTTGCAGACCAAGTTCGGCGCGGCGGGCGATTTCGCCCAGGCCTATGTCATCGCACATGAGGTCGGCCACCATATCCAGACGGTCGACGGCACCATCCAGCGCGTCCAGCAGCAGCAGGCGCGCGTCAGCGAGGCGGAGGGCAATGCGCTGCAGGTCCGCGTCGAGCTGCAGGCGGATTGCTATGCAGGCGTCTGGGCCGGGCTCAACCGCAACCGGCTGGAGCCGGGCGATATCGAGGAAGGCATGACCGCCGCCGCCGCGATCGGCGACGATACGCTGCAGAAGCAGGCGCAGGGCCGCGTGGTGCCCGAAAGCTTCACCCACGGCACCTCGGCGCAGCGCCAGCAATGGCTGCGGCGCGGGCTGGAGACGGGCAACCCGGCGGCGTGCGACACCTTCTCGGCGGCGATTTGAGGTTCTCGCGAAGGTGCGAAGAAGGGGTGTTCACGCGGAGACGCGGAGACGCGGAGAAGAAGATAGGGGAGCAAATTGCCGCGTAGCGGCTTTAGATTTCTCCTTCCCTCTGCGTCTCCGCGTCTCCGCGTCTCCGCGTGAACAAAACAGTGTTCGCACCTTCGCGAGAACCAGCCCCGCTAACCCACCATCACCGTCTTCAGATTCATGAATTCATGCAGCCCGTGCGCCGATAGCTCGCGGCCATGGCCCGATCGCTTGACCCCGCCGAACGGCGCGGGCGGGGCGCTGGCGAGCATCTGGTTGATCGCGACCATCCCCGCCTCGATATCGCGGACGAAGCGATCCTGCTCGGCCTTGTCCCTGGTCCACACCGACGATCCGAGCCCGAACGGCACGTCGTTGGCCCGCGCGATCGCCTCGTCCAGGTCCGCCACCTTGAACACCATCGCGATGGGGCCGAAAATCTCCTCATGCGCGAAGGCGTCGTCGGTCGGCACATCGACCAGCACGCCCGCGGACATGAAGGCGCCCTTTCCCTCGATCGCCTCGCCGCCGAACAGCAGCTTCGCGCCCTTGGCCTCCGCCATCGCCAGCTGATCCCGGACGGTCTGCAGCTGCCCGACGCTGGAAAGCGGCCCCATGTCGGTATCCTCGGCGAAGGGATCGCCCGCCTTCACCGCGCGCATGCCGCCCTCGAACTTGGCCATGAACGCGTCGTAGACATCTGCATGGACGATCATCCGCTTGGCGCAGATGCACGATTGGCCGGTGTTCTGGATGCGCGCCTTGACCGCGGTCTCCGCCGCCTTGTCGAGATCGGCCGAGGGCATGACGATGAACGGGTCCGACCCGCCAAGCTCTAGCACCACCTTCTTGAGGTTGCGCCCGGCGGCCTCGGCGACCGCCATCCCTGCCCCCTCGCTGCCGGTCAGCGTCACCGCGACGATGCGCGGGTCCTCGATCAGCGCCTCGACCTTCGATGATTTGATCGCGAGATTCTGGAACAGCCCGGCGGGCGCGCCGGCGGAGACGATCATCTCCTCGATCAGCGCTGCGCAGCCCTGGACGTTGGAGGCGTGCTTGAGCAACCCGACATTCCCCGCCAGGATCGTCGGCGCGGCGAAGCGGACGACCTGCCAGTACGGGAAATTCCACGGCATCACCGCCAGCACAGGGCCGAGCGGCAGCCAATGCCCCTCCGCCTTGCCGCCCGCGCCCAGATCGATCGCCCGCACCGCCAGCATCGCCGGCCCTTCCTGCGCATAATGGCGGAAACCCGCGGCGCATTTCTCGACCTCGGCGATGGCGGACTTGAAGGTCTTGCCCATCTCCTCGGCCGCCATCCGAGCGAGCCGATCCTTGTTGGCGTCGAACGCCTCGGCGATCTTCTCGAGCAGCACGGCGCGCTCGGACAGATCGGTCACGCGCCAGGTGTGGAACGCCTCGACCGCCTTCGCCACCTTCGTCTCCACCTGATCGGCGGTCAGCTCTTCGTAGGTGGCGAGGTTCTCGCCGGTGGCGGGATTGATGCTCTGGAACATACGGTCTGTCTCCTTGACCCCTGAACGCCCGCTATCGCATAGCGGGTCCATGGATGAGGCGGCCCCCGATATCGAATCCCTGTCGTTCGAACAGGCGCTGAAAGAGCTGGAGAGCATCGTCTCCCGCCTGGAATCGGGAGATGCCGCGCTGCAGGAGGCGATCGACCTCTATGAACGCGGCGACAAGCTGCGCGCGCAATGCGCCGCGCGGCTGGACGCGGCGCAGATGCGGATCGAACAGGTCAAGACCGATGCCGCGGGCCGCGCAAGCGGCACCCAGCCCTTCCAGGCCGGCTGAGCCGCCCGGTGCCGCACGCCAGCCTCGCGCTGAAGTCGGCGCTGAAGGAAATCTCCGCCGAGATGGACCGGCGCTTCGATGCGCTGCTGACTATTCCCGACGATCCCCGCGCGGACCTCTACCGCGCGATGCGCCATGCCTCCATCGGCGGCGGCAAGCGGTTGCGCCCGCTGTTGACCTTCGCCACTGCCCGGCTGTTCGGGGTGGATCGCAACTGCGTCGCGCGGACGGCGACGGCGATCGAGGCGATCCACGTCTATTCGCTGATCCATGACGATCTGCCGGCGATGGACGACGACGATATCCGCCGCGGCAAGCCGACGGTGCACCGGGCCTATGACGAGGCGACCGCGATCCTGGCGGGCGACTGCCTCCACGCGCTCGCCTTCGAGATCCTCGCCGACGAGCGGACCCATGCCGATCCCTTCGTCCGCGCCGAGCTGGTCATGTGCCTTGCCCAGTCGGCCGGCCCGGCGGGGATGGGCGGCGGGCAGATGATGGACCTGAAGGCGGAGAATGCGCGCTTCGATCTCGCCACCGTCACCCGCATGCAGCACATGAAAACCGGCGCGCTGATCGCCTGCGCGGTCGAATCGGGCGCGATCCTGGGCCGTCAGCCGCCCGAGGCGCGCACGCCGCTCAGGGGCTATGCCCGCGACATCGGCCTCGCCTTCCAGATCGCCGACGACATATTGGACGAGGAAGGCGACGAGGTGCTGGCGGGCAAGGCGCTGGGCAAGGATGCGGCCGCGGGCAAGGAGACCTTCCTCAGCCTGATGGGCGTAGACCGCGCGCGCGAACAGGCGCGCATGCTGATCGAACAGGCGGTCCACCACCTCCACAGCTACGGCGCCGAAGCCGATCTGCTGCGCGATATCGCAAGATACGTGATGGAGCGGGACCGGTGACTTTCCACCTCCACACCACCGTCGCCCCCGCGCAGGCGGGGGCCCATCGCCCGCACGTGCCGGCAGCACGCCGGAGATAATGGCCGGCTACGTTTATATCCTCGCCAACAGAAGGAACGGCGCGCTTTACACCGGCGTCACCAGCGACCTGGCCCGTCGCATCACCGAACATCGTGAAGGAATCGGGAGCGAGTTTGCGGCACAATGGGCGATCCACAAGCTCGTCTATGCCGAACCCCATGACGACATCGCCTTCGCCATCGCGCGCGAAAAGGCGATCAAGAAGTGGCGGCGCGCGTGGAAGATCGCATTGATCGAACGCGACAATCCCGACTGGCGCGACTTGTTCTTCGACATCAACGCCTGAATATGCTCAAGCGCAAGGAGATGGGCCCCCGCCTGCGCGGGGGCGACGATATGGGGTTCGATCGACCATGACCACCCGCACCGGCGTCTATCCCGGCACCTTCGATCCGATCACGCTCGGTCATATGGACATCATCCGGCGCGGGGCGAAGCTGGTCGACCGGCTGGTGATCGGCGTCACCACCAATCCGTCCAAATCGCCGATGTTCTCGATCGAGGAGCGCATGGCGATGGTCCAGCGCGAGGTGGAGTGCATCGGCGGCGAGATCCATGTCGTCAGCTTCGATTCGCTGCTGATGGATTTCGCCGAGCGCGAGGGCGCGCGGGTGATCGTCCGGGGCCTGCGCGCCGTCGCCGATTTCGAATATGAATATCAGATGGCGGGGATGAACCAGCAGATCAATCCGCGGGTGGAGACGGTGTTCCTGATGGCGGACGTCTCGCTGCAGCCCATCGCCAGCCGGCTGGTCAAGGAGATCGCGCTCTATGGCGGGCCGATCGACCGCTTCGTCACCCCGACGGTCGCGGCGGAGGTCGCCGCGCGGGTGGACAAGATCGGCCGCAAGGGGAGTTGAGATATTCCGTCGCCCCTGCGCAGGCAGGGGCCTCAGTCGGCAAGCGCAGAGTTCGGATGTGCCCCAAACCCAGAGGCCCCTGCCTTCGCAGGGGCGACGGTTCGATGACTCCCATTCAGTTGCGCGTCAGGCGGTTGATGCTCTAGACACCCGCACATTCCCGCTCCACCCGAGGATCAACAAGTTCATGCGTTCGTTCGCCCGTATCGCCGTCCTGGCCGCGCTGATGTGCTCGGCCCCCGCCCTCGCGCAGACCCAACCCGGCGCGCCGCCCGCCGAACCCGCGCCGGTGCAGGGTCCGATCGCGGTCGATACCCCCGTCGAATCGCCCAAGGTCGATACCTCGACGGCGCTTGCCGCCACCCAGGTGCCCCCCGCCATCGCGGAGGACAAGGCCAATACCTGGCTGCTCGATCTATCGACCGGCGGCCGCGTGAGCGTCCAGCTGCGTCCCGATTTCGCCCCCGGCCATGTCGCGCGCATCCAGGAGCTGACCCGCGCAAAATTCTATGACGGCCTGTTGTTCCACCGCGTGATCGACGGCTTCATGGCGCAGGGCGGCGATCCCAAGGGCACCGGCGAGGGCGGTTCGCAGCTGCCCGATCTGAAGGCCGAGTTCAACCGCCTGCCGCACCTGCGCGGTTCGGTGGCGATGGCGCGCGCGCAGTCCGAGGATTCGGCCAACAGCCAGTTCTACATCGTGCTGATGCCGACCCTGAAGCTGGACAAGAAATACACCGTGTTCGGCCGGGTGACCCAGGGCATGCAATATGCCGACGCGATCGAGCGAGGCGAGCCGCCGGCCAATCCGACGCGGATCGTCCATGCCTATCTGGCCTCGGACAATCCCCCGCCCTATGCCAACGCGCCCGCTCCGGCCCCGGTTGCGCCCAGCATCATACCGGTGCCCAGCACGGCGCCAGGCGTGACCCCGCCGAAGAACTGAACCCGGTCAGCACACATCACCGTCATCCCCGCGAAAGCGGGGATCCAGCTCCTTCTGTTTCCGCGGATGCAAAGGCAGCTGGATTCCCGCCTTCGCGGGAATGACGATGAATGGCTGGGCGGTTAAGGGGCAATAATGGACGTCGCCCTTTTCGATTTCGAGCTTCCGCCCGAACGGATCGCCCTGCGACCGGCGTCCCCGCGCGATTCCGCTCGCCTCCTGCTGCTGGGCGGCGACGCTACCCAGGACCGCGCCGTCACCGATCTCCCCGCCCTGCTCCGCGCCGACGACATGCTGGTGTTCAACGACACCCGCGTGATCCCGGCGCAGCTCGAAGGCACGCGCGGTGCCGCGAAGATCGGCGCCACCCTCCACAAGCGCGAAGGCCCGCGCCGCTGGCGCGCCTTCATCCGCAACGCCAAGCGGCTGCATGACGGCGACGCGATCGATTTCGGCCACGGCGTCATCGCCACCGCATCCGACCGCGCTGACGATGGCAGCTTCGCGCTCGACTTCGCCGGGGACGAACCGGTCGAACTGCTGCTCGAGCGCGCCGGCACCATGCCGCTGCCGCCCTATATCGCCGGCAAGCGCCCGACCGATGCCCGCGACCATGACGATTACCAGACGATGTTCGCGAACGAGCCCGGCGCGGTCGCCGCCCCCACCGCGGCGCTGCACTTCACGCCCGGCCTCATGACCGCGCTGGACGCAGCCGGGATCGGCCACACCACCCTCACCCTGCATGTCGGCGCAGGGACTTTCCTCCCGGTCAAGGCGGAGGACACCGACGATCACCGGATGCACGCCGAATGGGGCCGGATCGACCCCGTCACCGCCGATCGCCTCAACGCCGTGCGCGCCAACGGAGGCCGCATCGTCGCCGTCGGCACCACCAGCCTCCGCCTGATCGAAAGCGCGACCGGAGTGGACGGCGTGATCCGCCCGTTCGAAGGCGACACCGCGATCTTCATCACCCCCGGCTACCGGTTTCGCGGCATCGACGGCCTCGTCACCAATTTCCACCTGCCCAGATCGACGCTGTTCATGCTGGTCAGCGCGCTGATGGGGCTGGACCGGATGCAGGCGGCCTATGCGCATGCCATCGCTCAGGGCTACCGTTTCTACAGCTATGGCGACGCGAGCCTGTTGCTGCCCAAAGATTAACGCGAGCGACATCCGTCCCGCCGCGGCACACCGCCAAATCGGCTAAGGATTCGGCCATCATTCGAGGCTATGCGCGGGGGCATGATCCTGCGCGTCCTTCGTGAGTCCCCGCTCGCCGCCGCCGCCCTGGCCGCGCTCGCGCTGGGCGGCGTCGGGGTCTCGGCCAGGACAGCGCTGACCGCCTTCGCCTATGGCAGCGGCAACGCCCGCGCGGTGGCGCTGCCGGCGACCGGCGTCGAGGGCGACGATCGCTTTCCCGGCGCCGCGCTGGCCTATGCCGAGACGCCGGACCTGCCGCGCGCGCCATCGGCCACCGGCTATTACGATATTCCCGCGCATCTCGCCGCCTCCACCCCCGCCGGTTTCGCCGCGCCCGCCGATCTGGGCGTGATCGCGGCGCCGTCGATGGCGTTCCGTGGCCGTTCGGGCGTGGATTCGATGCGCGCGGCGCAGTGCCTCGCCACCGCGATCTATTACGAGGCGGCGAGCGAAAGCGACGACGGCCAGCGCGCGGTGGCGCAGGTGATCCTCAACCGCGTCCGCCATCCGGCGTTTCCGGGCAGCGTCTGCGGCGTGGTGTTCCAGGGGCGGGAACGCGCCACCGGCTGCCAGTTCAGCTTCACCTGCGACGGCGCGATGGCCCGCGCGCCTTCCGCCGCCGGCTATGCCCGCGCGCTGCGCATCGCGCATGAGGCGCTGGCGGGCCGCGTCTATGCGCCGGTCGGCAACGCCACCCATTATCACACCTTCAGGGTGTGGCCGGTATGGGGCAAGAGCCTGGTGATGACCGCCGCGGTCGGCGCGCATTTCTTCCACCGGTGGAAGGGTTATTGGGGCACACCGCAGGCGTTCCGCACATCCTATGCCGGGGTCGAGCCGGCCGCGCCGGGCTGGTCCCCGCGCGCGCCGCGGTCCGCGCCCGCCATCGCGACGCCCGCGATCGCCATCCCGTTGCCCACGCCCAAAACCGACCTCGCCCGCGTCCAGCCCGCGCACGCGGCGAGCGGCGATCCAATCGTCATCGCCGATACGGATTCGCAGATTCTCGACAAATGGAAGGATTCGGGGAAACCGCTGCGCTGACAATGCGAAGCGGCGTTGCGCTTCACCCGGATTGTATTACACGCCGACGATAAGTCAGCGATCAGGGTCATGGGGGCATGCTCGATAGCGGAATTTCCCGGCTTCTCGGGCAGATCTATTCTGATTCAGGCGATTCCGAAGGTTTGGCGCGCCTGCTGGACGAGGTGATCGTGCGCACCGGTTCCGGCCTCGGATTTCTCGCCACCGCAGATCTCTCGGCGGAAAGGGTGTTGCGCACGCAGCTGTTCGGCCAGGTCGAAAGCCGCACCGTCGATGCGATCGCCCAGTTCGAAGCGGGCGAGGTCCGCACCGATCCGACCTTCGCCTATCTCTCGGCCGGCCCGGGCAGGCGCTATTTCGACACCAGCAGCGCGATGACGCCGGAAGAGCATGCCACCCACCCGCACCTGCTGTGGAACCGGCACCATATGCGCGCATCGCACTGGATCGTCGGCCATTCGCAGGTGGTCGCCGGCATGGGCTTCGGCATGTCGCTCCACGCCGGCGACCCGACTTCGCCGCACGGCGCCGAACAGAAACAGCTGTTCGCCCTGCTGTTCGAACATTTCGACCGCGCCGCGCGGCTTTCCGCAAGGCCGCCCGATCTGCACAATCCCGGGCAGGCGATTGTGCTGATCGACGTCACCGGCCAGGTCAGCGCGATGAGTGATGCCGCCGGCGCAATCGTCGGCGGCCATGATGGTCTGCGGATGCAGGGCCGTCAGCTGATGGTGGATCACGCGCCAGCGCAACGCCGGTTGCAGCGGCTGATCGCCTCCGCGCTCGGCGCCATCGCGACCGGCGCGATCGGCGGGGCGCTGGCGATCGAGCGCCCGTCGGGCCTGCGCCCGTTCGCGCTGATCGTCGATCCGCTGCCGGCGCAGGCCGGGCTGGCGCGGTTCATGAGCGGCGCGCTGGTGCGGATCGTCGATCCCGAGATGGGGGCGCCTGTCGGCGCCGCCGATCGTTGGCGCACACTATGGGGCCTTACGCCGGCGGAAGCGCGGCTGGCCGAAACAATGACGGCCAATGGATGCGATCTACGCGACGCCGGGGACCGGCTGGGCGTCACCTATGCCACCGTCCGAACGCAGCTCGCCCAGATTTTCGCGAAGACGGGAACGAACGGCCAGCCCGAGCTGATGCGCCTGCTGGCGCGCATCTCGGGCTGACCGCCGCCCCCCCACGCCCCCGCTCGGGTCAGAAGCGGAAGCGAAGCCCTGCACTGATCGTGTTGGTCTTCACGTTGCCGATCCGCGTGCGGAAATCGGGAAATTCTTCATCCTCGATGGTCGCGCCGCTGATCTGGCGGTGACGGAAGTCGATCGTGATCGCCGCTGACGGAGACAGGTTGAACGCGGCGCCCGCGCCCAGCTGCCAGGCGAACGCGGTCTTGCCCTCGCCGTCCATCTCATAGCCGCCGATGCCGACGCCGCCGCCGACATAGGGAACGAAGGTCTCGCCCGCCGGAATATCCAGCCAGATATTGGCCATCGCGGAAAGCGAGCGCAGGCGGCCGTCGGTGGTGATGGTGTTGCCCGTGCCGTCGCAGCTGTCCATCTCGAGATAATCGCAGATGTCCTCGATATCGTCCTCGTCCAGCGTCACCGGTTCGCCGTTCACCCCGATCACGGTCAGGCCCGATACCTTGTTGCGGTTATAATCTACTTCGAGATCGGCGCGGACCATGCCGAAATCATAGCCGATCACCCCGCCGAGCGTCGCGGCGTTGTCTACCTGAGCGGAGAAATCCACGGTGTCCTCGCCATCTTCGTAGGAAAGATCGACGTCGTCGGCCATCGATACGCCAAGGCGCAGCCCGGCATAGGCGCCGGTCGAATCCTGCGCCATCGCGGGCGCGCCGATACCGGTGAGAACCGCCGCGATCGCGGCGAAATTGATCTTCTTCATAGTTTGACCCCCAAAAACACGTTTCGCGCCGGCTCGTGCCGCGCTGGGGAGCGGATAGGGAAGCGGGCGGGCGCCCACATCGGCCAATTGATGTATGACGCGAAGCGGCCCCGCCGCATCGCTGCGACGGGGCCGTCCCGGGATCACGCGTCACTCGGCGAGTGAGGCGGCTTAACGGCGCCAGGCAGTCTGGCGGTCGTGCTTCTGGTTGTAGACGCGCTGCGCCAGACGGTCGAAGCGGCGATCCAGGTCGCGGCGCTCGGCCATGCTCAGGCCGCCTCGGCGATACTGCGTCTCCAGCAGCGCGAGATCGCGGAACTGGATGCGCAGGCGCTGCGCCTCGTTGCGATTGAGCGATCCGTTGCGGATGCCCTGATCGATGCGCCGGTCGATATTGGCCTGGCGCTGGTTGATCGACTGCCAGCCCTGCTGCCACGGGGCGGGCGCAGGTGCTGCGGCGGCGGGAACGGCCGCGACCGCGGTCGCGATGCCGGCGAGAACGATTGCGAGCTTGTTCATCTGGGTCACTCCTCAAACCAACCCTTGCTTGGGTCGAATGGAGGTATGGAACCCGTCTGTCGCAACTTCGTGCCGCCGGATGCGCCAAAGTGTCGCAGATCGTCGCAGCGGCGGGATGATCGTTCAGGGAAACGTCTTCACGTCCGAGAGCATGATGATTGCACTTAAATCTGTCTCTTCTCGTCACCCCCGCGAAAGCGGGGGTCCAGCTCCCTTCTCCGACGCCACAAGAAGAAGCTGGATTCCCGCTTTCGCGGGAATGACGATGAGCGGTAGATCAAAACACATCCTGCCCAAAAAAACGACGACCCGCGACGGCCCCGGTTAGGGGCCATCGCGGGTCTAGGGTGTCCGGCCGAGGGGCTCACAGGCCGGACGATCGGGAACTGACCTGATGGGGAGAGGTCAGAACCCGAATTGCAGGGACACGCGGGCTGCGACCGCGATGTGATCCTGTTGTTCCTCGGCGCTCACTTCGCCGCCGATGACATAAGTGGAATCGCCGCCCAGCAGCCGCAGCTTGCCGGTGAAGCCGCTGGTCCGTTCCTCGGGCACCAGCGTGAAGGCCTCGCCACCCTCAAAGCGCGCGGTGGTGTTGCCCAGCTCACCGCTGACGATCTCGCGGCGGCCGCCTTCGGCCTCGACGCGGAAGAACCCGCCGCCCGGCTCCAGCCCGCCGAAATCATAGGCTACCGCCAGCGCCGCGGACGCCGTCGCCTCGTCGCTGGTGCGCTCGTCCACCGTCAGGTTGAACGCGTTGCCGCCGCCGGTTTCGGTATAGCCGTCCTCTTTCAGCCGGTAATAGTCGAACCCTACCGACGGGCGCAGCGACAGCCGCTTGCCGGTGCGCAGCTCGTAGGAGAGGCCGCCGCCGGCCGACACCAGCGTGCCGTTCCACGCGCCATCGGCGCTGCGCGTCACCGCGGTCCCGTCCAGGCTGGCGGAGAAAGTGCGCATCTCGTCGAAATCGACCCGTGCATAGGATCCGCGGGCGAAGGCGTTGAACCCGCCCCATGATCCGCGCCAGTGGATGGCGCCTTCATACTGGCCGGTCTTCACCGTGTTGTCGTTGTCGCCATTGTCGTCATTGCCCGCCAGATAGGCGATCGACGCGCCGATCTTGCCGAAGCCGCCGACCTCCAGCTCCGCACCGCCGGAGATGCCCCAGCCGTTGACGTCGTAGGAAGCGGTGTCGCCCAGGCTCTTCGAGGTGCCCCAGGCGACCTGCTGGACCCACAGGCCCAGCCCGCCGCCGGCATCGAAAATCGGCATGCGCGGATCGGCCAGGATGCGCGCGGTCGCGCGCGATCCCGACGTCACCGTCTCGAACGCGCCGCCGGCATGATCGGGCAGCATCTGCGACAGGACGTTGCGGAAGCTCTCACCGTCGGCCACCGCCAGATAGACGTCGGCGATCTCCGCGTCGGAATCGAGCGCGGCGAACACCGCGTTATAGGCGCTGGCCTGCGAACGGTTCAGGCCCAGCTCGCCCGCATTCTTGCGCTCGATTTCGAGCGCGATCGTGCCGGCCGCATCGTTGGCGACGATCTCGCTCTTGAACAGGAAGGGCAGGATCACGTCGCCCAGCCCCAGATTCGCCCCGCCGGTCAGCGTGCCGGCATCGACGATGGTGTAGCTGCCTTCGGATTCGCTGACGCCCGCCAGCGTCACGATCAGCCGCGAATCCGTCGCGAAGCTCGCCGCGCCGCCGACGCTGTAGAGCGTGTTGGTGCCCGCCGCGCCGTCGATATTGACGCCGATCGCGCCGCCGGTGCCGACGCTCAGAGATCCCAGCGCCACCGTGCCGGTATTCGTCACCGCGAGCGTGCCGCTGCCGACATTGACGGCAAGGCCGGCCCCGCCCGCGATCGTCCCGGCGAAGCGCGCGGTGCCGGACAGAGTCAGCGCATCCGCGCCGCCGCCGAAATCGGCGGTGCCGCTATAGACCGAGGTGCCCGCCAGCGTCATCGTGTCGTTGCCCGCGCCGAAAGTCGCGTTGCCGGACCAGGCGGCGTCACCCGCCAGGTTCAGCGTGTTGGCGCCGGCGCCGAAGGTCGCGTTACCCTGGACGGTACCATCCAGGATATCGACCAGATCGTTGCCGCCGCCCAGCCGGATGTCGCCGGCGATCGCCGGTGCCGCGGTGGTTCCGGTGACCGCCGGCTGGCGGATCGTGACACCCGCGGCGTTGGCGGAAAGATCGATCGCCACGCCCTTGTTTGCGGCGACCCCGCTGCCCTCGATCAGCCCGCTATTCTCGACCAGGGTGACCGTGCCGGCGGTGTCGATGATGCCGATGCCGGTGGCCTCGCCATTGCCGCGGGCGCGGATCTGGCCGGTATTGCGGATCGTCTGGACGTTCGCCCCGGCGTCGATCTGGACCGCGATCGCGGTCTCGGTCGCCGCCTCGCCGCCCTGCGCGACGATCGCGCCGCCGACGCGGATCTCGGGCACGCTCGCGCCGCTGCCGATCTTGAGCGCGGTCGCATTGGCGCTGCTCGCCGCGGCGCCGACCTGGCCGTTCAGCGTGATGCCGCCGGCGATCGTCACCGCGCCGCCCTGCCCGCCGATGACCATGCCGGTAGCGGAGACATCCTTGTAAGTGCCATTGCCCGTGATCGTGCCCGCCATCACGAGCCCGTGGCCATTGGCGTTGCCAGCGACCGCACCGATCGTGATCGCGTCCGCCCCGCCGATCACCACCGCCGGCGCCGCGCCGAACGAGTTGACCAGCGCCGATCCTTCGGTGGCGTCGGGCAGGCCGTCATCGTCCTCATCGGTATCGTCGGCGTTGGAATCGGTCGGGGGCACCGCGAAGACGATGCCGCCCGCGACATTGCCGGTGATGCGCAGCGCCGGGCCGCCCTGCAGCAGATCGTCGGCATCGAGCTTGCTGGTGTCGCTGGGCGGGGTGGTGTTGCGATAGCCGGTCGCGCCCAGATTGCCCTGGATCACCAGCTGTCCGCCGATATCGCCGTCCATCGCCGCGGCGATGCTGTTCGCGCCGATCGCGCCGATCGCGCCGGCCAGCCGGACATCGCCCGAGATATCGCCCGCGCGCACGCCGAAGCTGTTGTCGCCGGTGACCAATGTGGTGCCGCCGGTGGTCAGCTTGCCGGTCAGCGGTCCATCGAGCGCGATGCCCACGGAATTATTGCCCTCGACCGTGAGCGTGCCGGTGCTGGAGACGTCACCGGTGAAAGCGCCTGCGGTGCGGATGCCGAAACGGCCGGAGCCTTGCGCGAACGGCCCGTCGAGATCGCCGTCGCTGTCGGTATCGGTCGCGGTATAGGTTTCATCGATGATGATCGAACCGGTGTTGGTGATCGCGCCGGTGCGCCCGGCCTGCGCCAGCACGCCGGTCGAATCGTTCGCGCCGGTGATCTGGACGGTGCCCGCGTTGGTCACCGTGTTGTCGCTGTCGATGGTGACGGCGGTGCCGCCCGTCGGCTTGACCGAACCGGTGCTGGTGATCGTCAGATTCTGACCCGCAGTGCTGACGGGCGTCGTCCGCGCATCGGTGATCTGGGTCTGCGCCATCGCCGGAAGGGCGAACAGCAGAGACGAGCTCAGGCAGGTGGTGGCAAGCAAACGACGCATGTGAGACCCTCTTTTTACGCAGGAGGACACGCACGCATCCTCCCCCCATACGGGCCAAGACGGAGAGGACGAGGCGATGCCTTGGCGCGCCTCGACTTTTTTTCTTCTGGCAGCGTCCAAGCAGATTTCGAAACCCGGCCCCGCCAAAGCCCAACCACCATGTTAAACCTATATGGTACAAAATAGGATTTGCAATGTAGGAAATCAAAGCGCAGTTCTCTCTTTGTTCCGATTCGAAGGGAGAGATTGCGATGAAGCCTTGTTATCTCGCGGGCGCCGCGCTGCTGGCAGTTGCGCCTCCGGCGGCATCAGCCACCGAAACGATCACCTATCGCTACGATGCGAAGGGCCGCTTGATCAAGGTCGAACGTGCCGGAACGGTTAATAACGGCGTCCAGACCGAAATCGCACGCGACAAGGCGGACAATCGGACCAACGTGAAGGTTACCGGATCGCCCAACCCGCCCTCGCCCTGATCGCCTGCCGCCTTACCCTCAATCCCACGCATTTTCTGAAAGGATGGATAATGTCCAACCGTGCCTTCGCACGCGCCTTTTGCGCGTCCACTGCGCTTTGCGGCGTCCTCGCCGCCATCCCCGCCGTTGCTCAGGTCGCCCCCGCGCCCCCCGTTCGACAATCGATCGACGGAAACGGCGTGGATCTTTTCCTGGGAACCATGAACGTCGATGGACCAGCATTGATGGCGGGACAGGGCGGCGTCGAAGCCCTGTCCTGGCAAAAGTTCAATCGCGGCTCGGGCTGGGGCGACAATCTGGTTGCGACGCTGACCGAAAACGCGGGCACGGCCCATGTCAGCTTTGGCGGCATTTCGGATCGGTTCACCATTTCCGGCTCGACCTACACGCCGACCGAAGGCCGCGGCGCGAAGCTGACGCTGAGCGGCAACATCTATACCTATACGGCGGCCGACGGCACCAGGACGTATTTCAGCAAGGCCTATGTGGGGACCTATCCCTACGGCAATGTGACTGGCCTGGTGACCAACATCATCCGGCCGTCGGGGGCTTCGCTGACCTTCAACTACGCGTCGGTCTATACGTGCATCCGGTCGAAGCCGAGCGGCTCCGGATATGTCTGCACCCAGCGTACGACGGTCCGACGCATCGCAAGCGTCACGAGCAATTCCGGATATCAGCTTTCGTTCAACTATGCCCACTCGCTAGACTATTACAGCGATCCGGACTTCATGCCGTACGAGCCATATGACAGCTTCTGGAACGAATGGGGCAATATCGTCAGCGTCAGCGGTTCGGCGGGATCGCAAAGTTTCGGCTACAGCGGCAGCATTGGCACGCCGCTCTACTTCAACATCACCGATGCGCTTGGCCGGACGACCAAATACCGCATGGTTGGTGGGCTGGTGGCGGGGATCACCCGCCCCGGCAGCACGTCGGAAGATGTTGCGGTCACGTACGTCTACAGCCCTACGTCGCGGGTGACGAGCATCGCAACGGCGGCGGGGACGACGACCTACGGCTATGCCGATGCGGCGGGGGTCCGGACGACGACGGTAACCGATCCGCTTGGTCATGCGACGGTCTACACATTCGACATCGCATCGAACCGGCTGACGTCGGTGACCAACGCGCTGTCGCAGACGACCAGCTACCAATATGACGGCAGCGGCAGGCGGACATATGTCATCCCGCCCGAAGGCACGATCACGGCGGGAACGCCCGCGGCTGGCTACACCAAGTTCACCTACGACACGCGCGGCAATGTGACCGAGACGCGCGCCGTCGCCAAGGCCGGAACGGGGCTGGCGGATATCGTGACCACCGCGGGCTATGATGCGAGCTGCATCTCTGCCGCCAAATGCAACCAGCCCAACTGGACCAGGGATCCCAACAACAACCAGACCGATTACACCTACGACACCACGCATGGCGGTGTGCTGACCGCCACCCGGCCCGCCGCGATCTTGGGCGGCACGCGGCCCAACACCGCCTACAGCTATACAAGCGTTGGCGGTGTCAATCTCGTGACCGGCATCTCGACCTGCCAGACCGCCGCGAGCTGCGTGGGCACCGCCGACGAGGTGAAGACGACGATCGCCTACAACGCCAACCTGCTGACCGCGACGGTAACCCAGGCGGCCGGCGATGGCAGCCTGAGCGCGACGAAGACCTACAGCTATGATACGGTCGGCAACCTCACCGCGGTCGACGGTCCGCTTGCGGGCGCGGAGGACACCGTCCATGCCCGCTACGACGCGGCCCGCCAGGCGGTTGGGATGATCGGCCCCGATCCGGACGGCGCGGGCGCGCGCAAGCGCACGGCTTCGCGCATGACCTACGACGCCAAGGGCCGCGTAACGCTGGCCGAGCGCGGCACGGTCGCGGGAACGAGCGGCGCCGACTGGGCGGCGTTCGCCCCGGCGGAAAGCGTCGCGACCAGCTATGACGGGGTCGACCGCAAGCTGAACGAGACGCTGATCGCGGGCGGCGTGACCTACGGCGTGACCCAGCACAGCTATCTGGGGCACCGGCTGGACTGCAGCGCGGTGCGGCTTAACCCGGCGGTGTGGGGCGCGCTTCCCATATCGGCGTGCACCGCGCAGACGGCGGGCGCAGGGGGGCCGGACCGGATCAGCAAGACCGGCTACGACAATGCCGACCGGGTGACGCTGGTGCAGACCGCTTACGGTGTATCGGGTGAGCAGGCGGACGAGGTGGCGACGAGCTACAGCAGCAATGGCAAGCCGCTGACGCTGACCGATGCCGAAGGCAACCGCACCACCTACGAATATGACGGCCACGACCGTCTGGCGAAGACGCGCTACCCCTCGCCGACCACCGATGGAGTCAGCTCGACCACCGACTATACCCAGCCGAGCTACGACGCCAACGGCAACGTCACCGCGCTGCGCCTGCGCGATGGGCAGCAGATCGCGCTGACCTACGATGCGCTCAACCGCGTCACGCTCAAGGACGTGCCCAATACCGCGCCCTATGAATATGACGTGACCTATAGCTATGATCTGCTCGGGCGGCCACGCTCGGCGACCGATAGCAACGCGCATGTTGCGGTGTTCGGCTATGACGCGCTGGGCCGCATGACGAGCGAGCAGAGCAACTGGACAACGCGCAGCTGGCAATATGACCTGGCCGGTCGGCGGACGCGGCTGACCTGGGGCGACGGGTTCTACGTCACCTATGATTGGAACCCGGCGGACCAGCTGACCGCGATCCGTGAGAACGGCGCTGCGTCGGGGATCGGCGTGCTGGCTAGCTATGGCTATGACGATCTAGGCCGCCGGACCAGCCTGACGCGTGGCAACGGGACGGTGACGAGCTACGGGTTCGATCCGGTGTCGCGGCTGTCGTCGCTGGGTCATGATCTGGCGGGGACGGCGCACGATCTGACGCTAGGGTTCAGCTATAACCCTGCCGGCCAGATCGCGAGCAGCACGCGCTCGAACGATGCCTATGCCTGGGGTGGTCATCACAACAAGGACGTGGTGGAGACGGCGAACGGGCTGAACCAGCTGACCGCGCAGGGGGGCACGGGGCTCGCCTATGATGGGCGCGGCAATGTGAGCGCGATCGGCAGTGCGGCCTATGGGTACACGTCGGAGAACCGGCTGGCGACGGCCCCCGGCGGGGTATACATGACCCATGATCCGCTGGGCCGCTATCACTGGATCGCGGCCGGGACAGTGACCTGGATGCAGTATGACGGTGACAGTATCATCGAGGAGCGCGATGCGAACGGGGTAGCGCGGCGCTATGTCCACGGCCCGGGCGTAGACGAGCCGATCGTCTGGTACGAAGGCTCGGGCACCGGCGACCGCCGCTGGCTCCACGCCGACGAGCGCGGCTCGATCGTCGCGGTGTCGAACGCATCGGGGGTGGCGACGAGCATCAACAGCTACGACGAATACGGCGTCCCCGCCCCAGGCAATACCGGCCGGTTCCAGTATACCGGCCAAGCCTGGCTGCCCGAGATCGGCATGTACTACTACAAGGCGCGGGTCTATAACCCCAAGCTCGGCCGGTTCATGCAGGCAGACCCGATCGGGTATGGCGATGGCATGAATATGTACGCCTATGTCGGCGGCGATCCGATCAACGGAACCGATCCTAGCGGTCTGTCGATGTTGGTGAAGTGGATGATGAGTTGCTCCGGGAATTGCGGAAGTGGCTATTGGAACACAGGAATTGCAGGACTTGGAACGCCTGCCCAGTTAGAAGCTAATGGCTGGGCTCGTGTCGATGGTGTTGCGCTTCCGCTCAAGGAGGGCAACCTCGATGGTTCGACGCAAGGAAAAACCTGTTCTGGAGGATCGGGGGATGACATTGTAATTTGCGGCTCCCGTTCAGCGCAGGATGGGCGTCTTGGTGGGTCTGAAACTGAAGATCGGACAAAACGCCTGGTGGGAAGATTTAATCAACTAAGGGGCGAGATACAGAATTGCCCGGGAGCTGCGGCGTCACCAGCTTGCAAGCCGCTGTGGGACGAATATGAGAGGATATCCAAGAGTCCTGAGATCGAAAGAATTCGAGATCGTAATTATGATAGGTTCGGTTCTGCTATGACCTATACCTTGACAGGAACTATTGCGTTTGCCGGTGGTCCACTTATTGCACTGGGCTGGAGTTTAAATGTCGCAAAAGACGCAGCGATTGAATGTTTTTTCAGCCAATGTATTAAATAAGGTGTTTTATGTATAAGTACAAGATTGCAGCTGTTATCTCATGTATACCTCCCTTTTCAGCTTTAGGATATGCTGTAAAAGACATAATAAGTAGAAACGCTTTAATACCCACATGGCAAAGTATTATGACCATCATAACAGCTTGCTTGGCCATATATCTGATCGCAAAATTTGAGCGTGCGAATTCCGTGGAATTCCGGGGACCCAATACTTTTGGGTATTCCGGGGACGCCGCGAATTCCGGGGACACCGAATTCCGGGGACACACCGAATTCCGGGGACACAATACCTAATTAACGACACGGTGCCGGGCCGGTCCAACCAGCCCGGCGTTTTCTTGTCTGCCTGACCCGCCATCGCGCATCGAGACATACACCGGAATTAAGTGCTGAACCAGCTGACCGTGCAGGGGACGACGAGCGTCGGTTACGATGGCCGGGGCAATGTCACGTCGATCGGCGCTACGCCCTATAGCTATAACGGCAAGAACCAGCTGGTGGCGCGGAACGGGGGGACGCAGCTTTATTATGAGCCGCTCGGCAGGCTGACCCAGCAATGGAATGGCGGCGGCCAGTGTTCTAAAACCGCGTATCCAGCCCGATCCGAATGGTGCGCGGCTTGAGCGGCGTGATCGCGTCGCCGCGGAACAGGTCGAACGGCGATCCCAGCGAGAAACGGTTGCCCTCGCTGTCGAGCAGGTTGGTCACCCCCAGCGTCACGCCGAAGCGCTCCCAGCCCACCCGCGCGGTCAGCGCGGTATCGACATAATCGCCCTGCGGCCCGCCCAGGATCGGCCCCACCCCCAGCCGCGACTGGCCGATATAACGCGCCCAGCCATTGACCCTGAGGTCGGCGTCGTCGGACAGGAAGGTGCGGTAATCGAACCCGAAACGCCCGCCCATCTCGGCGACATTGGGCAGCTCGCTGCGCGTGGCGAGGTCGAACGCCGGCCGCGGATCGGTGATCTCGCCATCATTGATGACGAAGCCGGCGTCCAGCGTCAGCCCAGGCAGCGGCCGCCAGCCGACCCGCAGGTCCCATGAATAGATCCGGCCATTGCCGATATTCGCGGTGGTCGGCAGCCCCTGCCCGTCGACGAAATCGGCCTGGATGTTGCTCCAGTTGGTATAGGCGAAGGTCGCAGCCAACGTGAACCGGTCGACCCCCGGGACGCCGTAGCGCATGCCCGTCTCGATCGTCTTCACCTCGTCATTGGCGAACTGGCGGACGAAATCGTCGCTCACCGCGAGGCCGCCCGGGCGGAACCCCTCCTGATAGCGCGCGAACAGGCTGACCCCGTCGATCGGCTCGGCGACGATCGAGGCCGATGGCAGCACCGTCGTCTCCGTGCGATCGCCCTGCACTGCGAACCGTTCGAACGCGGTCAGCACGCGCTGCACATCAAGCCCCTCGCCCGACAGCCGCGAATAGGTCACGCGTCCGCCGCCGCTGAGGGTGAGCCCCTTGACCGGCTCGACGCTCACCTCGGCATAGGCGGTGCCTTCGTCCACCCGGTTGCGCACGCCGGTCGCCGGGCGCGGCATGCCGACGGGACCGATCGCGCGGGTCAGCTCGCTCTCGTTGCGCAACAGGCTCATGCCGATGATCCAGCCGTAACCGCTGCGGATCGGGCGGGCGAGCCGGGCCTCGGTGGAGATCATCTCCACCTTGTTGATCTGGTCGAATGCGCGCGGCCGCCCCACCACCTCGGTCGCGTCGAACCGCTCGGCGATCTCCTGACGGACATAGCCGGTCGAGGAGACGAAGCGCAGATCGTCCCACTGCTTGGCGACGACCAGCTCGGCCAGGCGGTATGTGTCCGAATAGGGCTGGGCGATGCTGCTGCGGCGGGTGAGGTCGGCCTCGTCGCGGTCGGCATACTGGCTGTCCTCGCCATCGATGTCCTGCAGCGTCACGCCGACATCGATCGTCCAGTCGTCGCCCGGCGCCGCGCGCACCATCACGCGCCCGCCATAGGTCCCCAGCCGGTTGACATCGGCCAGCCCGCGCTCGGCATCGTCGATGTAACCGCCCTCGCGCGCGGCATAGCCGACCGCGCGCAGCGCCACCGCGCCCTCGACCAGCGGCACGTTGAGCACCGCGCCCGCATCCGCGCCGGGCTCGCCATGCTCGGTGAACGAGACCCCGCCCGAAACCTCCGCCCCGGTGGTCTCCAGCTGCGGCGCGTTGCGCGTCACGCGGATGATCCCGCCCAGCGACCCCGCGCCGTACAAGGTCCCCTGCGGTCCCTCGAGCACCTCGACCGCGGCGACATCCATCAGCTTCAGCCCCGGATCGGGCGCGTTGTAGGTCAGCCGGACATCGCCGAAATATTGCCCGACGGTCGCCTGGGTCGGCCCGGTGAAGCTCGAATCGGCGATGCCGCGGACGAACAGCTTGTTTCGGCCCGATCCGAAATGGGTGCTGGTGACGCTCGCCACCTGCGATCCCACCGCCTCGGTGCCTGGCGCCGCGCCCAGTGCGAAATCCTCGCCCTCGACCCGGCTGACCTGCCCGGCATAGGCGCGCATCGGCATCTCGCGCTTGCTGGCGACGACGATGATGTCCTCGCCCGGCGGTTCGTCCTCGACGTCGGGCGGCGGCGGAGCCGGCGCGGGGCGCGGTCTGACCGCGGCCTTGACGATCTTCCAGCTGCGCGCGTCCAGCGCGACCGCGCGCGCACCGCTGCCGTCCAGCATCCGGTCGAACGCCTGCCGCGCGGTCATCTTGCCGCGCACCGCCGGCACCCGCGCGCGCCAGATCGCGCGATCGGGCACGCTGACGCTCACCCCCGCCTGCCGGCCGAGTGCTGTCACCGCATCGCGCAGCTCGCCCGCGGGCAGGTTGATCGGGCGTACGTCTCCGGCCTGCGCGGGCGCAGCGAAACAGGCCAGAACGGCCAGAGGAACGATTATGCTATGGCGCGACACGGGTTTTGGGACTCAGGGTGAAGCCCTGCTCGCCCGGTTGGACCTCCACGTCAAGCAGCGGCCCCAATTCCGCGACGAACCCAGCGCGCGCCCTGGGCAGCGCGATCACGCCGGTGAACGGCTGCGCCGCGATCGCCCGGTCGACCGTCACCCGCGTCCCGGTCGCGCGCGCCAGATCGGCCGCGACCGCGCTCAGCGGCGCGGCGTCGTACACCAGCCGCCCGGTGCGCCAGCCGCCGATATCGGCCACCTCGGCGCGCCCGACGCGCACCGTGCCGTCGGCGTCGACCAGGGTCTGCCCCGGCGTCAGCCGCACATTCTCCGCCTTCGGATTATAGGCGACCAGCCCCTCGGCCACCGCCACGCGCGTCTCGTGCGGTTCGCGCACGACGTTGAACACCGTGCCCAGATCGACGATCTCGGCGCCGCCCGCGCGCACCACGAAGGGATCATTGTCGTCATGCACCACGGTGAACAGCGCCTCGCCGCGCTCCAGCGTCGCTCGCCGAGCATCGGCGCGGTCGAGCATCACCCGCGTGCCGCCATTCATCGCCATCTTCGATCCGTCGGCCAGCGCGATCACCCGCGTCTCGCCCGCGCCGGTCTCGACCGCATAGGGCTGCGCGCGATCGTTGAACACCTGCACCCCGGCGACCGCGACCAGCGATGCCGCCACCGCGCCGCCCAGCCACTGCACCACCCGCCGCCGCGGAACCGGCTGCCGGATCACCGGCGCGGGCGCGATCAGGCCGGCGTCCGCCGCGGCCGCCGCCAGCACGGCATGGTCATAGGCCTCGGCATGCGCCGGGTCCGCTTCCAGCCAGGCGGTGAAGCCGTCCCAATCGGCAAAGCCGGGGTCGTCCACCGCCACGGCCCATGTCACCGCCTGCTCACGCATTTCCACCCGCCGTTCGTCCATCTATCGCCCCTCACGCGATAGGACGGAGACATATTGCTCACACCTCATCCTCGCCCCCATCCAGACGCCCAAGCGCACGATACGCCGTGCGCAGATCGCTTTCGACCGTGCTGACGCTGACACCCATTTCCGCCGCGATCACGCGCTGCGTCACCCCATCGATACGGTGGCGGCGGAAGATGGATGCAGCGCGCGGCCCCAGCCCGTCGATCGCCGCGACCGCCCGCCGCAGCCGCTCGCGCGCGATCAGCACGCGCTCACCCGAAGGCGTCTCGGACACGCCGGGCACCGCCCCCGAATGATCCTCGCTCCAGCTCCTGTCGCGCAGCGCCGCCTGCCGCTGCGACCGGTAGCGGTCCCGCATCAGATTGTCCGCGGTACGATAAAGATAGGAGAGCGGCTGCGCCACCGGCCCGCCAAGCCCCCGCGCGCTCGCTTCATGGATCCGCACCCACAATTCCTGCAGCAGATCCTCCGCCGCCTCGCCCCCGCCACGCGCGCGCAGGAAGCGCAGCAGCACATCGCGGTGCGCAAGGAATACGGCTTCGAGGCCGTCAGCAGACATAGGGGGGTGCGCCGAATTGCATGGCGCGGTTGGTTAGGGGCGCGCGCGGAGGGAGGCAAGCGGGCGCTGCAGCGCCCGCGCGATCACGGCAAGTTTGCGCCGGGCAAATTTGCAGATCGGCTCTGAGTCGGCGCGCCGGGCTCAGACCCGCAGCGTGTCGTACACCACCACCTTGCGCCACAAATGGCTGCATCGTGCGACGAACGCCTGATGCACCGGATGGTCCTGATAGATTTTCTGGTCCGCCACGCTGTCGAAGAACAGCAGTTCCGATACGTCATAGCTGTCATCGACCACGTCGCGCTTTTCCGTCGGCGCCGGAACACCGATGTGGAGACCGCGCACGACCTCGATATCGGCGAGCGTCCGCAAGCCCGAGATCAGCTGTTCGCGATCCTCGGCGGAGCCGGCATTCTTCAGCGAGAACAGAACATGATGGACCAGCTTCGCCGAAATCGGGTCTGCGGCGGCGGTGGCGGGAACCGCCAGCACGCCCGCCCCTCCAAGCGCGATCATCGTCATCACATTTCTCCGATCGGTTTCCATTCGCGCCCCTTTCGAATCCGCACGCGCAGCTCTCATCCGCGCCGCATCTACTCCTAACTGGCAATCGAA
>JAESGW010000451.1_pt1 | contig 40402 bp, 46 predicted proteins | sample 9269791 | NCBI WGS metagenome assembly JAESGW01 (sample SAMN16773120, study PRJNA677053) | algae metagenome | isolation source: Aphanocapsa lilacina HA4352-LM1 and co-occurring heterotrophs from near cave... | place: USA: Maniniholo cave, near Haena, Kauai, HI | collected 2009-07-28
CGCTCTAGTAGGGTAAGCTGGCTGAAGCTCATAGGGGTTCCTGTTTGTCGTAGTAAACGTCAGGATACCTCTATGAGTCCCTCAGCGGAAGGCTCTCAAGCGTTGCACTTCATTTTTGAATCGGCGATTGCGCTTAAATTGGGGCCAAAATTTCTAATCAAAGCCCACAAAGGCCAACAGTTCCGCGAGAGGGCCGAAGGTCTCAAAGCGGGTTGTAGAACCCGAAAGGCTTGAAGCGGGTGGTGGGAATCGAACCCACAACTACAGTTTGGAAGACTGTGGTTTTACCACTAAACTACACCCGCGGCGCCTGGACATTATAGCCCGCGCATGCGCTGGGCTATAATGCCCAAACTTTGCGGTCCTGCCGACGGGGATTGGTCGTAATTGAAACAGGACCACACCGGGTCCGCGCACCCCCCGAAAGGACACAGCCATGGACCAAAAAGAAGGCGCAGGACACCACAAGATCACCGAGGAAGCGACCCGCAAGCTGTTTGAGACGCGCGACACCATCGACGGCATGGGCCAGCAGGAGTACTTCCAGCAACTCGACGAAGGCCAGGAGTTCGCCGATCGCAGCCCCATCAGCAGCCCGCTCGACTGGGGGGAGACCTGGAAGCCGCACTGGATGGCCGAGGGCGCCCAGCGCGAACACAGTATGGCGGACCCGAACCTGAGCCCCGAGCAGAACCTGCAGGCCATGCGCAGTTTCGTAGGTGGACAGCTCAATAACGCCCACGCCGCCCACAGCGCCTCGCGCGATTTTTCTGCCCTGGACGGCGACGGCGACGGCCATTTGACCGGTTCTGAGATCAAAAGCGGCATGGGCAACGAGAAACTCGCCCAATCGGCAGCCTACCTGAGCCGCGAACTGGGCACGCTCGAAGAGCTGAGCAACGACGAATTGGGCGACGAGAACGACGGGCTCACCCGCAAAGACCTCCAAAAAGCGGAAATGCGCAGCCTCGGGGCCGCCACCCACGCCCTCGAAGACAGCTACAGCAGTGCCCACATGTTCCGCGACACCACCGACCCGTCCGATCCCCACGCCAGGGTCGAAGGCCTCAACGTCTTCAATCCGCTCGATGAGGAGACGACGACAGGGGTGGCAGGCGGGGCCGCCGTTGGAGCGCTGTTTGGTGGACTGGCAGGGGCGCTCGTCGGCGCGGTTGCAGGCGGGATCATCGGGGTCGGCCAGGATGAAGATATGGGCACCCACGATCACCGCTTCGACGAAATGCCGGTGGACGAGGAAGGCCGTCTGGCGCGCGCCTCGGACCTGGCCGCGGCGGAGGCGTCCGCCGAGATGCTCTCCACGTACTACGAACACCGCGACGACGAAGACGCTGCGGCCCACCAGGCGTTCGCGGATAATGTCGCTTCTTTCTATCGGGCGAGCGACCAGGGTGTGAGCGTCTTCGAAGACAACGACGATCCGGCCTGGCAGCAGGAGCGCGACGAGCGGCTCAACGCCACCAACAATGTCGCCGACTACGACGGGGTGGGCGGGACGTGCGAAGAGGAGGCGAGCCCAACGGCTTCTGAAGTGCCAGACTCAGGCCAGTACGAGTCCTGGGAACCCGAGCAGGAAATTTGCGAATAATCGGTAGGTACTGTGCCCTACCCCCCGGCACTCCCATCAGGGCCGGTCTTTGAGCTTGAGTTCCTGGAGCCGGGCGCGCAGGCGGGCCATAAAACCGGCCCCAGGATCGCTCTTGCCGGTGAAATACCCCGCCTGCCGCTCGCGCCAGAGGGGACTGCCGCGAAAGCGGCCGTACTCGTGGTGACCAATCAAATAGTCGATCGGGTGGCGGGCGGCCAGATCCCGCACCAGCCAGGCGTTGGCCGCCAGTTGAGCGTCGGTGAGCGCCCGGCGGGGGCCGCCGATATTTTCGATGCCGATGGCCATCCAGTTGAGGCCAATCACGTGGCGGGCCAGGCGCTTTTCATCCATCAGCCGGTAAATCGTGCCGTCGCGATCCACCACGAAGTGGGCGGAGACGTTCAGGGCGCCGCCTTTTTGGATGTCGGCGCGGGCGGACGGCAGCCGGTCGGGAGTGAAGGTGGCAAAGGCGCTTGTCAAGTTTCCGTCGCCAGTCCAGTGCACCACCACCATCCGGGGGATAATGGCGATGTCCCTGGCTTCGGGATCGTAGTGCAGGCGGATGTAGTCGAGGGTAAGGGCGCGGCGGGCCGGACCGAAGGGGATCGGCCTGTCGACCACCCGCGGCTCGGTGGCCCCGGCGGCGGTACAGAATAGGCCGAGCCCCAATAGCACGCTCAAGAAGGGTAGGCGCATGGCAGTGCCAAATCTGACGGCCATTCTACCGGCCCGCTACGGTGCACAATGGAGGCATGTTCGGAACTTTTCAACAGTCAACTGTGCGCGTGCAGGTGGCGGCAAACGGTGCCATCCTCAAGCGCTGCCTCACCGAGTTTGCGCTTTTGCGCCGCTGGGCCTGGACCCAGCGCTATCCCGACAGTCTGCCAAAGGCGATTGATGCGGGGCTCGAATTCGATTCCTATGCCGGTCCGGTTAAGCTCAGCCACAAAGTCGGCGCATTGACCGACAACCGCCTGGAGATGGTGCTGTGGAACGGCGTCGACGGCTACAGCCGCTGGCTGTGGGGCGACGGCTGGGTACAAAGCACGATCGAAGGGGTCTCGCTGCTGCCGCTGGCGCTGGGTCAAACGATTCTGCTGGATAGCCTCGCGCGCTTCGCGACCGCACTCGAAACCGAGCAAACCCAACAACCCGCCTGAATCCGGCGGCCGAGTCGGGAATCGACCGGCATCCTTTAAACTAAGGACGGCCACGGATGGGCAAGACAGCCGCTGATACGGAGAACGCTATTGCTGCTTCCTAGAGCGAGTGGAATCCTCCTGCACCCGACCAGCCTGCCGGGTCCCTACGGGATCGGCAGTTTGGGCAGCGAGGCCCGTGAATTTATCGATCTGATGGCGCTCACCGGCCAGCGCTTCTGGCAGATCCTGCCTCTGGCACCGACCGGCTACGGTAACTGCCCCTACATGTCCTGCTCGGCTTTCGCAGGAAACCCGCTGCTGGTGGACCCGGAGGATCTGGTGGCGCAGGGACTCATCGACAAAGACGACCTGGCACCGGACGAGCTGAAGACGACCGCCGGCTGGCATCACCCGAAGATCAACTTCGAGGAGGCCATCGCCTACAAGACACGTTTGCTCGAGACCGCCTGCGAAAACTTTGCCGCCAAAAGCGACAACGACAAAAAACTTTTTTGGGCCTACTGCGAGCGCGAGGGCTGGTGGCTCGACGATTACGCCCTGTTCATGGCCCTCAAAGAAGCGAACGACGCTCTGGCCTGGCAGGCGTGGGACCAGGGATTGGCCTTGCGCGAGGGGTCGGTCCTCAAGCAGCAGTCGCGCGAGTTGCGCGACCGGGTGTTCTATCACCAGTTCAGCCAGTATCTATTTTCCCGGCAGTGGAGTGCGCTCAAACAGTACGCCAACGGCCGCGGTGTGAGCATCCTGGGGGATCTGCCCATTTATGTCGCCGCCGACAGCGCCGATGTCTGGGCGCACCCGCACCTGTTTCAGCTCGACGAGAGCGGCAATCCGACGGTGGTAGCCGGGGTACCGCCCGATTACTTCAGCGCCACCGGCCAGCTGTGGGGCAACCCGATTTACGACTGGGAGGCCATGGAGCGCAGCGGCTACGCCTGGTGGATCAACCGCATCAAGCGCATGCTGGACATGGTGGACCTGGTGCGCATCGACCACTTTCGCGGCTTCGAATCGTACTGGGAAGTGGAAGCGGGTCAGACGACGGCCATCGACGGCCGCTGGGTCAAAGGCCCCGGCCCACAACTGTTCGATGCGATCGAAAAGGCCCTGGGCAGCCTGCCGGTGGTGGCGGAGGATCTGGGGGTGCTCACCGACGAGGTCGAGACACTGCGCGATCGCTATGGACTATTCGGCATGAAGGTGCTGCAGTTTGCCTTCGACGGCATGGCCAACAACATCCACCTGCCCCACAACCACGTGCGCAGCGCCATCGTCTACACCGGCACCCACGACAACGATACGACCGTGGGCTGGTACAACCACTCGCCGCGCTGGGTGCACGAGGCGACCGAGCGCTATCTCTACCTCAATACCGGCTGGGAAATCCACTGGGCGTTGGTGCGCTGCGCCCTCGCCTCGGTGTGCAATCTGTCGATCGTGCCGATGCAGGATCTGCTGGGTCTGGGCAGCGAGGGGCGCATGAATATCCCCGGCGTGGCGGAGGGCAACTGGGACTGGCGGGTCGGCACCTTCGAGGCGGTTGAACCCTGGATGCGCGAGCGTCTGGCGGATTTGACGGCTCTTTACGGCCGTTGGCCGGGCTGATCCTGGCCGTGCTAGCTTGGTGTTTCTTTGGCCGAAGTCCTTGGTTGTTGTGGAAGCGATTGATCTGATTTATCCGGTAAAACTGCCGGTCGCCGAGAAGCGGCTGCCCGCTTTCGAGCGGCTGCAGGCGGCGTTGGTGATTGGCGGGCAGGCGCGGTTGGTGCCGCGGCTGGTAGTCACCGGGCTTGGACCGGGCGGCGAGCTGCTCGAAGCCCAGCCAATCTTCGGCCACGAACTATTCAACCTCGGCCTGACGCAGATGATTGGCGGCTACGGCGGGCATTGCCTGCTGATGGCAGTCGGAGTCCAGGCGAGCCTTGAGCCGATGGGTCTGTTGCTCGACAGTCTGGCGGTGCAGGCTTTTCACCTCGTGCAATCGCGGCGAGCGGGCGACGGCCGCGAGAAGCTGCTGGAGCAACTGCGAGCGGAGCTGTTTTTGAAGGTGCCCAACGCCGGTCCGCTGGACTTGTTGCGCACCGAAGAGGTGATAGGCCGCTGCTGGCGCGAGTTGCTCAACCACCGCGAAGCTTTTGGCCGGTTGCGCTCGGACCTGCAGCACGACCTGCAGCGGGCTTTGCAAAGCGGCCCGACACCGCAGTGGACTTGGCGGATCACGCTACTGAACGGCCGGCTGCGCGCCCGCCAGGTGGCGACGCGCTAGAGCGGTTGAATACCGAGCCAACCCGGCTCGGCAAGCAGCGATCTCCGCCCGGATGGTTGTTGGTAGGATTGGGGGATCGCCCTGGTGGGGCGAGCCAGTCGGGAGGTTCATGGCAGCTATGGGTTGGATGGTTCGAGTCGGGCTGGTCGCTACCCTGCTCGCCGCGGCTGGTTGCCGGGATCTGCAAATCGAGCCGGCAAAAATCGAAATCGCCGATCTGGCGGTGGCGCCCTGCGACACCAACATTTTGCTCAGCCTGCCCCCCAACGAGCGCAAGGTCCATTGCTACGAGGTCCAGGGCACCGCCTTCAACCCGAGTCCCCGGGAACTGCGCAAGGTGAATCTCTACGGCGTCATCGAGGACGCCGAGGGCACCATCGTCCGCGAGGGCCGCATCGGCAGCCTGCCCGACCTGGGGCAGGGCAGGAAGATGCCTTTTTCGGTACGCGTGTTCTTTATCCAGGAACTGCGCGAACCGCTCAAACTAGACGCCTTTCGCGCCAAGGGGCTCACCTGAGGCCCACAGGCGGCGCTGGTTTTTCGGCATAGCCGGCTTTGCGGTCCTGCCAGAGACGGGTGAGCAGTCCCTGGCGGGGACTGAACAAAAAGGCCAGCACAAAGCAAGCGATCGAGACCACCACCACCGCTGGACCGGAGGCGATATCCAGGTAATAGCTCAAGTACAAGCCCACCAGGCTTGCGACGGCCCCGAGCAAGACCGCGAGGCCCATCATCGAGGGCAGGCGACGGGTGAGCAGATAGGCCGTAGCACCGGGAGCAATCATCAAGGCGATCACCAGCACCACCCCCACCGACTGCATCGAGGCGACGATGGTGAGGGCAATCAGGCTCATCAACACCAGGTGCAACGCCTCGGTGGGCAGTCCTGCCGCCTTCGCCCCGAGCGGGTCGAAGCTGTGGAAGAGCAATTCTTTAAACAGCAGCAGGATGGTCGCCACCACGGCGGCGGAGATGACGGCCGTGGCGAGCAGGTCCGACTCGCTTACCCCCAGGATGTTGCCGAACAGAAAGTGCATCAAGTCGACTTTCGTCTCGCTCTGGATCTTGGTGATCAAGATGATGCCGGTGGCAAAAAAGCCCGAGAAGACCAGGCCCATCGCCGTGTCCTCTTTGATCTTCGAGTGGGTATGAATGTAACCAATCAGAGCGGTGGAGAGCACCCCGGCGATGAACGCCCCCACGAAGATGTTGCCGCCCACGATAAAGGCGATGGCAAGCCCCGGCATCACCGCCCGGCTCACCGCATCCCCCAACAGCGCCAGTCGCCGCACGATCAGGTAGCTGCCGGTAATGGCACAGATGGTACCCACCAGCAAGGCCGAGAGAAGCGCCCGCTGCATAAACGGGTAGCGCAGCGGCTCGGCGAGCCATTCAAGCCAGCCCATTTCCACTAGCGCCCGCCCCCCGAATAGACGAAGCGGCCCGGCAGACCGCCGTAGGCTGCCGCCAGGTTCGCTTCAGTAAAGACGTCTTTGCGGGGACCGAAGGCCACCACCCGGTTGCGCAACAGCAAAATGTCGTCGTAGTGATCCACCGCCTCGCCCAGGTCGTGGTTGACCACCAACAGCGTTTTGCCCTCGTCGCGCAGCTGCCGGAAAATCGCAAACAGCACCGCCTCGGTGGTCTGATCCACTCCCACAAACGGTTCATCGAGAAACAACCAGTCCGCCTGCTGCGCTAGGGCGCGGGCCAGAAACACCCGCTGCTGCTGACCACCGGACAGTTCGCCTATCTGGCAATCGGCGTACTCGGTCATCCCCACCCGTTCGAGGGCCGATTTCACCGCTTCGCGGTCAGGCCGGCCGGGCCGACGCAGCCAGCCGATGTGGCGGCAGCGGCCCATCATCACCACGTCCGCGACCGTCGCCGGGTAGTCCCAATCGACCGCCGTGCGCTGGGGCACATAAGCGACGCGGTGCAGCTGCTGCCTGAGCGGCCGGCCGTCCAGGGCGACCGTACCCCCGGCGGGGATCAGATCCAGTACCGCCTTGATGAGCGTCGATTTGCCGGCGCCGTTCGGACCGATGATCCCCACGATCCGCCGCGGCGCAACCGCAAGATCCACCTGGGTAAGCGCCAGATTCTGGCGGTAGCGGACAAAAAGATTGGCGATGGTGAGCATGGCGTTCGGGTGTCAGGAAAATTACTTGCCGGCGGAAGGGGGGACGAAGGCGGTGTAGGTGCCGCCCAGCGCTTCGACGATCGTGCGGGTATTGGCGGTGAGCATCTTGATGTAAGTATCCCCCGCCGTCCCTGACGCCCCGACCGAATCGGAGTAGAGAGTACCGCCGATTTTGACCCCCGCGTCGCGCGCAAGCGACTGCAACAGCTCGGGGGCGGTGGAAGTCTCGATGAACACGGCGCGCACCTGCTCTTTGCGAATCTTCTCGACCAGGTCGGCGATCTTGCGCGCACTTGGCTCCTCCTCAGTGGATACCCCAAGAATGGAGCCAGTCACCGGTAGGCCGTAGGCGCGGCCATAGTACTGAAAGGCGTCGTGGGAGCTGACCAGCTTGCGGTTGGCCTCGGGGATCGTGGCGATTTGCTCCCGGATCCAGCCGTCGAGGGCTTCGAGGTCCTTGCGGTAGCGCGCGGCGTTCGCTGCGAAGCGCTCCTTGTCTTTCGGAAAAGTTTCCACCAGACTCTTCTCGATCGCGCTCACGTACCGCACACCGTTCGCCGCCGAACCCCAGGCGTGCGGGTCCGCCGCCACGATGCCCGCCGTTTTCTCCAATTTGTATGGCTTGATACCCCCCGCTTCGGCCACCGGAACCTTAGGAGCGGGGTTCTGGGTGGCCCCGATCAGCTTCACCAGTTGCGGCTCCAGGTTGAAGCCGTTGTAGAGCACCAGGTCCGCCCGCGAGAGCACCCGCGAGTCGCCCGGCGAAGGCTCGTAGACGTGCGGGTCGGCGCCGGGCTTCAAAATACTGTATATGCTGTAGCCGTCTCCAGCGACCGTGCGGGTCATGTCCGCCAGGATGGTGCTGGTGGCAGCTACCTTCGGTTTGTCGCTACTGAGGAAGGCTTCGTACTGACTGCCGGTGCCCTGCTGGGCATCCTGGGCATCACCGCCGGGGGGCGGGCCGCCCGCGCAACCCGCAAACAGCAACCCAATTAACAGAGAAAGTAACCATAGTCCGCGCCTTTTGCCCCGCACCACCGCCTGTCCCTCCCGCAACGTCGGCAAAATCATGAAAAGATCATGAAATCTCTCTCCATCAAACCTCGGCCACAGGCTGTGCGCAATGGGTAACATTGCTCAATCTTTCGCAACGAGGCGATCCCCGATCGATCGGGCAATTGTTTTATTTTTGTTTCACTCTTTAGAAATCGCTGGTAACGTGGTAGTTGGCGATCCTTGCGTATTACTAATCTCAATTTTCATGTTGTCAGTACGCGACCTCAACGTGAGCTACGGCCTGCGCCCGGCCCTGGAGCGGGTGAGTTTCGGTGTAGAGGCCGGGCGGCTGGTAGGGGTGGTAGGCCCGAACGGCGCGGGCAAATCGACACTGGTGAAGGCGATCATGGGTGTGGTGCCCCGCCGCTCAGGCGCGGTGCTGTTGGAGGGTGAACCCTTGGAGAAGGTGCGCGAGCGGGTTGCCTACATTCCCCAGCGCGCGGGTATCGATTGGGATTTTCCGGCCCTGGTGCGCGAGGTGGTGGCGATGGGCTGCGTGCCGCGCATGGGCTGGCTCGCTCGGCCGGCGCGCGCGGACCGCGCACGGGTGGAGGCGGCCATCGAGCGGGTGGGCCTTACGGATCTGGCCCATCGGCGCATCGGCGAACTCTCCGGTGGCCAGCAGCAGCGGGCCTTCATCGCCCGCGCCCTGGTGCAGCAGGCGCGGTTGTTTTTGTTCGACGAACCCTTCGCGGGCGTCGATCAGTACACCGAGCGGGCGATTTTGGGGATTTTCGAGCAACTGCGCGATGCGGGTTGTGCTCTGCTTATCGTCAACCACGACCTGGGGGACGTGGTGCGCCGCTACGACGATCTGTTGATTTTGCGCGGCGAGGTGGTCGCCTACGGGCCGCGCGAGGACGTCTTTACCCAGGCCAATCTCAACCGGGCCTACCTGGGTCCGGTGGCTGCCGTCTAGGAGGGACAGGCTGTGCAGGAGCTGTGGCAGTCGCTGGTGGGCTTTGTAAATCTGTGGGTCGAACCGCTCGGCTATGAGTTCATGGTCAGAGCCTTAATTTCGGCGGTCCTAGTCGGTTCGCTGTGCGCGGTGATGGGCAGCTATCTGGTGGTGCGGCGGCTCTCGCTGTTGGGCCTGGTGGTCTCCAACTCGGTGGTGCCGGGGATCGCGGTGGCCTTCTTGCTCTACGTCAACATCTTCGTAGGGGGCTTCATCTCGGGGATCCTAGCTACGGTGGGCCTCGGTTGGCTGCAGGGCAAGACGCGCATCAAAGAGGACGCGGCGATGGGCGTGGTGCTCTCGACTTTCTTTGGCCTGGGCATCTTGCTCATCACCAAAATCCAGGCCGAGCGCAAGGTCAACCTCAACAACTTTCTGTTCGGCAACATCCTGGGCATCAACGCCTCCGACTTGATCACCAGCGCCGGGATCGCGGCGGTGGTGCTGCTGGCGGTCTGGGCGCTCTACAAAGAATTCTTGCTGCTGAGCTTCGACGCGCAGTGGGCGGCGGCGGCGGGGTTGCCCACCCGGGCGCTCCACTACGCGATGATGGCGCTCACGGCCCTCACGGTGGTCGCATCGATGCAGGCGGTCGGGGTGGCCCTCACCATTGCCTTGATGGTGATCCCAGCGGCGACCGCCTCTCTGCTCACCAATCGACTGGCTACGATGATGGGCCTCTCCGTGGGCCTTGGGGTAACTTCCAGCGTCGTTGGTCTGTACTTGAGCTACTACCTCAACCTGTCCTCCGGCCCGACCATCACCCTGGTGAGTGCCCTGCTCTTTGCCGCCGTGGTGCTCGCAGGACCGCTGTTGCTCAAGGTGCCCACCGGCAGCTTTCTCGGCCGCCTCAAGGGAATGGTGGTGCTCGAAGGAGCCTCCGGCGCGGTGCCGCCCTCCGAACCGGCTACCCCGGCACCGCAGCCCGCAGCCCCGGCGGGCAAACCGGCAATGCGCATTGTGCGCGACAGCGACGGCCGATTGAGTTTGCAACCCGACCAACCGAGCGGGGTGGAGCGATGAGCGCGGTAGAACAAAAAATCAACGAACTGGAGCAGCTCACCCAGACTGCCGAGTTTCAGGCCCTGCCCCCGGAGGAGCGCCGCCGGATTCTTGACGACTATTACCGGCGGGAACTGGCCCCGGCCTCGGTCGACCGCGCCAGCTTCGACAGGATCTTCGCCGCCGCCTGGCAGGCTCCGCCACCTCCCAAAGCAGCCTCTGAGCGCAAGCAGCTTAACCTCACCCCGGTGTGGTTGACCCTGGGGCTGGTGGGTGTGACGGCCGTTGCGCTCACGGGCCTGGTGTTCTGGACGAATAATTTGCAGGATATCAGCACCCAGGACGATGCGACCCTGATCAAGAGCCTGCGCGGCGGCGACCCGGTGCGCGAAGACGAAGTGGCCCTGCGCCGCTCGCTACCGGATACCGGTCCAGAAGTCTGGGAGATTGAAAAGGCCCTGGAGCGGATCGCCGAACCGATCAAAGACGGCGGCTGGCTCGAGGCGAAGGAGCGCACCGCTCGGGTGGTCGATTTGCTCAACCGCTACGAACCGCAGATCCTCAGCCGTGTTCCGGCCGGTGCGCGCGCACCGGCCGTGCAGGCGATTGCCCAGGTGCGCAGCAACATCCGCACCCTCGAAGACAAGATTCAGGCAAAGGACATCACCGGTTCGACCCTCCAGGCGCGGCGGACTTTCTGGTATCTCGACTTATTGGAACTGGCGCTCCTCGATGAGTTCCGGCCCGAGGTGCCCGCCGAGTACCGCAATTTGCCCAGACTGGAGGGCGGCTGGGCGATGGTGCGCTTCACCACCGACCGCGGCCCCTTCGTGGCCCTGGTAGACGGCTTCAACGCCCCGGTGACCGCCGGCAACTTTCTAGATCTGGTGCAACGGGGCTTCTACAACGGCCTCAAGATCACCCGCGCCGAGCGGTTCAACCTGGTGCAGACGGGTGACCCCAGCGGCAAGGGCACCGGCGGCTTCACCGACCCGGCCACCGGCAAACTGCGCACCATCCCGATGGAGGTGCGCCCGGCGCGCAAAGAAGCCGAGATCACCGCTTCGCAGGTCATCCAGCGGCGCGTCGACTACGTCCAGGACCGCTTCGAACTCGACCCCATCAAGCTGCGCGCGGAGATGGGCAACCTGCATAAGCGCTATATTGCTGACGACTGGAAAGCTGTGCCCTACGGCAAGACCATCCAGAGCTACCCAGCGCTGTACTACGGCCCGCCGGGAGTGTTCTCGATGGCGCGCTACGAAAAAGACCCGAATTCCGCCTCCAGCCAGTTTTTTATCTCCTTTTCCGACCCCGAACTCAACCCGACCGGCAAGAACCTCTCCGACGGCAAGTACGCCAACTTCGGCTATATCACCCAGGGAATCCGCACCGTCCGCCAGCTCAAAGTGGGCGATACCATTCAAAAAGCCGAGATCTTGAACTGCAAAGCAGCGGCCTTTAACGAGTACCGCGAACTGCCCCCGGCGGGCTCTTCGATGTACGCCACCCGCGAAGGCCCCGCCACCAATCTGGAGACCAGTTGCCTGCCCCTGCCCGCGCCTCGCCTGGTGAGCGGTCGCTAGGCCTGGGTATACTGGGCCTGTCCGGCCCCCAGGCGAGGTGTACGGCGGTGACCTTTATGCAGCCCGCTTACCCACTGCCGCCCAGGATAGACACCTGGCCCAAATTGGGCACAGTCCCGTTCAGAAGGCCAGGGTTCACCTGTGCCTCTCAATCGTGCTCTGTCTTCTGGACCCTGCACTGTATAGACAGTCCAATGCAAAGGCTTATCCCTTTTCCGGCAGGATCATCACCCGCAGGAACGTCACTTCGGGTTCACCAAATTGCCCACATTGCTCTGAAAGAAACGGCAAGCTCCGCCAGGCGTCAGCATGGCTAGCTGCGCCTCGGCGGGGACTTTTTGGGATGGGTTCGAGCTTGTGGCCGTCGGGATCTTCTTGAAACTGCCCTAATTTTCCAGCCGCGCCAACTGCTCCGCCAGGATCGCCGCTTGAGCCCTCTGCTCGGCGAGTTTGGCGCGGCTTTCGGTCACCAGTTCGGCCGGGGCATTCGCCAGGTAGCTCTCGTTCCCCAGCCGGGCGGCGAGCACGCCACTTTCTTTCTCCAGCTTTTCGAGGGAGCGCCTGATCTTCCCCGCCAGGGCCGCCACATCCACCAGCCCGCCCAAAGGCAGTATTACCTGCACGGTACCGGCCACACCCACCGCCACCTGCTTGAGGTGCTCGTCGGCCACCTCTTCGAGGGACAATTGCTCGACGCGGCCCAGATAGGCAATGGCCTGGCGGGTCGCGTCGATGGCGGCGCGCTCCTCGGCATTGCGCGAAGCCAGGCGCACCGCGGGCAGGGTGCGCAAAGGCGGCACCTGGGCAAAGGCGCGCAGGTTGCGGATCGCGCGCACCACCTGCTGCATCAGCGCAAATTCGGGCGGGACTGTTTCGGGTAGACCCTCGCCCGTGGGAAAAGGCTGCAGGCAAATCGAAGCCACCCCATCGGGCTGGTGGAGCAACTGCCAGATCTCTTCGCTCAGGTGCGGCATCCAGGGGTGCAGCAGGCGCAGGGTCTGATCGAGCACAGCCGCCAGCACCTGCTGGGCGCCCCTGCGCGTCTCAAGCGCTTCTAAACGGGGCTTGGCCAGCTCCACGTACCAGTCGCAAAAATCGTCCCAGATAAATTCGTACAGGACGCGCGCCGCCTCTCCGAGGGCGTAGCGCCCGAGCATCTGATCGATCTGGCGGGCCGTCTGCCCGAGCCGCCCTAAGATCCAGCGATCTTCGAGGGTGAGCGCACCCGGCTCCGGCAGCCCCCCCAGTTGACCGGGAGTCCATTCGTCCAGATTCATCAGCACAAAGCGGCTGGCGTTCCAGATTTTGTTGGCGAAGCGCTTGCTCGCATCGACTGCCCCCGATTCGCCCGTCTTGCGGTTGTAGTCAAAGCGCACATCCTGTCCGGCCCCCGTCACCTCGCGCACGAGGGTGTAGCGCAGAGCGTCGGTGCCGTACTTGTCCATCATTTCGATGGGGTCGATGCCGTTGCCCTTGGTCTTCGACATCTTCTGGCCTTTTTCGTCGCGCACCAGGCCGTTGATGTAGACGGTCTCAAAAGGAATCTGGCCCGTAAATTCGCCCGCCATCATCGCCATGCGCGCCACCCAGAAGAAGATGATGTCGAACCCGGTCGACATCAGCACGTTCGGGTAAAAGACTCCCAGATCCTCGGTCTGGTCGGGCCAGCCCAGGGTGGTAAACGGCCACAGCGACGAGCTGAACCAGGTGTCGAGCACGTCTTGATCGCGCTGGAGCTGCACATCCGTCCCGTAGCGCTCACGGGCGACGGCGAACGCTTCCGCTTCGTCGTGGGCCACCACGTACTCGCCCTCGCTTCCGGCCACAAACCAGGCGGGAATCCGGTGCCCCCACCACAGTTGCCGGGAGATGTTCCAGGGACGGATGCGCACCAGCCAATCGCGGTAGACCTTGCCCCAGCGCTCGGGCACGAAGGCGGGCTGATTCCGGCTGTCGAAAGCTTCGAGCACCCGCGCGGCCATCCCCGACACATCGAGAAACCACTGATCCGACAGGTACGGTTCGATGGGCACGCCCCCCCGCTCGGAGTAAGGCACGTTGTGGACGTGATCTTCGATGCCCACCAGCCAGCCTTCGGCCGCGGCCCGTGCGACCACCTGTTTGCGCACCACGAAGCGATCGAGCCCTGCGTAGGGACCGGCGTTCTCGTTGTAAGTGCCGTTCGGGTTAAGCAGGTTGATCATCGGCAAACCATGGCGTTTGCCGATTTCAAAGTCGTTCGGGTCGTGGGCGGGGGTGACTTTGACCGCCCCGGTGCCAAATTCGCGATCCACCGCCTCGTCGCCCACGATCACAATGCGCCGCCCGAGGATCGGAAGTTCCGCTTCGCGGCCGATGAGGTGCTTGTAGCGCGGATCCTCCGGGTGCACGGCCACTCCCGTGTCCCCCAGCATCGTCTCGGGGCGGGTGGTTGCCACCACCAAAAATTCGTCGCTATCTGCCACCGGGTATCTGAGCTGCCACAGATGGCCTTTTTCTTCTTTATCGTCCACTTCCAGATCCGAGACTGCCGTCTGGGAAGCCGGGCACCAGTTGACCAGGGACTTGCCGCGGTAAATCAGGCCTTTGCGGTGTAGATCGATGAAGACTTTTACCACCGCCCGGTTGCGCTTTTCGTCGAGGGTAAAACTCTCGCGCGTCCAATCGAGCGAGAGCCCGAGACGTCGCAACTGGCCGCGGATGGTATCCTGAGACTGCTCTTTCCAGGCCCAGGCGCGCTCCAGGAAAGCCTCGCGCCCCAGATCGAAGCGGGTCTTGCCTTCTTGGCGCAGTTGTTTTTCAAGTACCGTGTGCACGGCGATGCTCGCGTGGTCGGTCCCCGGCAGCCAGAGGGTCTTGAAACCTTTCATGCGCCGGTAGCGCACCACCACGTCCGGTAGGGTGAAACAGAGGGCGTGGCCCATGTGAAGCGAACCGGTGACGTTCGGGGGCGGCAGCACAAGGCTAAAAGGCTTCCCCGGGCCGTCGGCGGCGGGCGAAAAGAAGCGGTGCTCCTCCCAGAAGCGTTGCCAGCGAGGTTCGGCGTCAAATGGATCATATTGACTGGGTAGGGTGCGCGCCATGGCGGTGAATCAACAATCGGTGCACTCCATGGTAGCGTCCGGGTCCGAGTGGCCGAAAACGCAGGTATCGACGGCAACTTGCGATCGGGGGCCTGGCTGATTACCGTGGTGGCAGTGGCAGTTAAGGAATCGCAACATGCTTGTCGGCCTGCACAACCACACCTGCTTCTCGGACGGTCGCTATAGCCCCGCCGCCCTGGTCGCCCAGGCGGAGGCGCTGGGATATGAGCGGCTCGCCATCACCGATCACAACTCGGTGGCGGGCTGGCAGAGCCTCGAATCGCTGCCCGCCTGGGTGGTGCCGGGAATTGAACTGAGTACCCTGAGCGACGGCGGCACCGAGGTGCACCTCCTGGGCCTGTGGCTGGAGCCCCAGGGCCGCCTGCTCGAACACACCCATACTTTTCAAGACGAATACAATCGCCTGTGGCGCGACGGCATTCAAGATGCCACCGGCAACGCGGAACTGGCCACCCTCGCTTTTGACCCGACCACCCGCGATCAAGTCATCGATCACCTGGGTTCCACCGTCGGCGCCCTCAAAGCGCTGCACGCCTGGGCCGCCGCCCACAGCGACGCCTATCTGGAGCGGCTCAGGCCGCGCATTCCCCACTGGCGCGACGGCATCGCCTGGCTGCGCGAGTCGCAGGCGACCGTGGGCCTCGCCCATCCCCAGCGCTACCCGGATCTGCCTGAGATGGAAGAGTTGCTTGCAGCCGTCGATGCTATCGAAGTGATCCACCCGGATCATCCCCTCGACCGGCAGCAGTACTGGCTGGAGCAAGCGCAAAAGCGGGGCAAAGCCTGCTGGGGCAGCCACGACTACCACGGCTGGTCGGGCTCCCAACGCGACGGCCTGCTCCCACCTATCGGCCTTGAAGACAGCTGGCTCAGTTCGAGTCGCTGCGCGAATACGCCTTTGTCTTAAGGGCGCTGTCGTCGAAATAGTTGGTCTGGTAGACCTCGATGTGGCTGAAAAGCGTCGTCACGAACGCAAAGAGCAAAAACGGCAGCGAGACGACGATAATCAGCCCGATGGCTCCGAGGGCCAGTACCGGTGAACTCCCCATCAGCGACAGTGATAGCGCCAGGATGACGAAGATGCCGATGAGCCACACGACGACCTGGCCGTAGATATCCCCAAAGGTCAGCGTGCATACAAGTCGATACTTTTTGGTGAATTTGTCCAGGCCGTTCATATTGCGTCCCTCCGCCTTCCTTCGAGGAATTCAACGAATACATAAATTGTAGTGAGCTTCTCGAAGGCGTTGAGAATTATTGCGATATATTTCAGCGGTCAGGCTCTAAAATGGCAGCCGCTTCGTCAGGTTGGCGTGGTTCTGGGCGCGCAGGTATTCGACGAAGCTGAGCAGTTCCTCGTCACTCAGTTCATTGCGGCTGCGCTTGCCGTAGGTCTGTACCAGATGGTTGCGGCCGGCCTTAGCGTCCATGTCGATAGCCGACATCAAGCTCAGGCTCTCAGTCATCAGCGCGTCGCGGTCGAACGGTTCGCCCGCCGCCTCCGGGGGTTCCTCCTCGAAAGGGGCGGCCGGCTCGATGTCGGGTTCCGGGTAGAGTGGGCCGCTGTTGTCGAACAGTCCCGGCCGAGCAGCCGGGGGAGGGGCGGGCGCCGGGGGAGCGGGCGCCGGTACGACTGCGAGCAGTCGGCCCGACTCCAGACCGGCGAAGGCGCAGGCGCGCAAAATCGCCTGCTCCTCGGCGCGCCCGACGTCCGCAATGTTTTCGCAAGGGGCGTGGGCGCTAAATTCCTGGTCTGCGAGCACCAGGGTCGCCCGCACCACCAACCTGTCACCCAGGGCCGCGACTTCGGTGCGCAGGGCGCGCAGGGCCGATTGGCGAGCTTTATCCAAAACCGTCTTTAGTGCCACATCCATACGATAGATCCCGACTTCGCGCTAGCCGTAGTTTAGAGCACCGGCCGCTAGGAAAGCCAGCGTGCAATCAGATTACGCATTTGATCGACCGGCGAGAGCGCGGGCAGGTCCGCCCGGCGCACCTCGGCAAGCACGCGATTGCCCAAGGGCGTCAGCCGAAAGCGATCGGTGATGCCCTGGCCATCTACTTCGCGGCGCACCACCCCGACTCGAAAAAGCCACATCAGTTCATCTTCGGCGGCACCCTCAGAAAGGGGCTGCCGGGTCAGGCCACCTTCATGGGCGCGCTCACCGGCAAACTCGGCCACCGCGAGGCTGCGCTTGGCCATCGAAGCAAGCCCCGCCGCTTCAATCGCCCCAAGGCGCACCGCTCGCACCGCCCGTTCGACTATCTGAAGGTCGAGATCCACCAATCGCTCTCCTAACCCATCCGTCGTGCCGAATCTTTGTTAATGTAAAGTTATGTTAACCACAGTGATTATAGCAGTGTTGTTGTTGGGGTGGGCCATCCACCTGGTCGAGCGGGGCTGGCGGCAGCGGGAGGAGGACCTGGTGCTCGCGGGCGGCCTGGTCGTTCTGACTGCCGGAGCCGTATTGCTGGTTTACTCATTGATCTCACGTTTGTTCGCCCTCTAGTCGGGCACCGAGCGAATGCCCGGCATTGGGAATGCACAACTTTTGTCGACTAAGCAAAAATTCCTACTGAATCTTAAGGTTTGTTGCGCAGCCTATGGTATAGTGAAGCCGAAAACCTGTTTTCGCAGCCGATCTGGTTCAGCGGGGGAAGATGTTGAGCGAATCGCCGGCCGAGGGATCCCAACCGACAGTGGTGGGTGATTCCATGGCAGACTACCACGCGCTGGGGCGGCGCATATACCTGACAGTTGTTGTCATAGCTGCTTTTGTCTTCGTGGTGGTGCTTTTCGCTTATTCATTGAATACGGCCTTGAGTTACCTTCTAGGTGCCGGCGGTGGTCTGCTGTACTTTCGGATGCTCGATCGCAGCATCCAGGGCATCGGCGCAGACAATCGCCGACTGGGGGGGCCGGCGCGCGTCGGGCTTTTCGCCGTCTTGATGGTGGTGGCAGTCAAGTCCGGAACTCTCGAAATTTTGCCGACTTTTTTTGGTTTTTTGACCATCAAGGCGGCGATCCTAGTCGATACTTTGCGGACGTTGTTCGGTGACGTTTAGACGGGTTGGCACTTGGAGGACGGTTGGATGGAGTTCGCGTTGACAACCTTGGGTAATCAGCCCCTCATCGCTGCGGTGGAAGTCGGCAAGCATCTGACCTGGCAGCTCGGTCCGCTCAGTGTACACGGCCAGACGATGATCACCACCTGGGTGGTCATGCTCCTGCTTATCGGTCTGACTTTTATCGGCACCCGGAAGTTGCAGAGGGTGCCCTCCGGGCTGCAAAATTTTTTAGAGTACGCCTACGACTTGCTCGCCAGCATCGCCCGCAACCAGATCGGTGAAAAGCAGTACCGCGCCTGGGTACCGCTCATCGGAACGATTTTTCTGTTCGTGTTGTTTGCCAACTGGCTAGGCCAATTGCCTCTGCGGCTTTTCCACATTCCGGAGGGCGAACTTGCCTCTCCAACCAACGACATCAACACGACGGTGGCCCTCTCTTTGATTGCGCTGGTTTCCTACATCTATGCGGGCCTGCGCAAGTCCGGGCTGGGTTACTTCAAGCACTACTTCGAATCGCCGATTCTGGCTGCGGTGTGGGTGCTCGAATTTTTTACCCGCCCACTGTCGCTTAGCATCCGACTTTTCGGCAACATCCTGGCTGAGGAGTTGGTGGTGGCGGTGTTAATTTTGCTGGTACCGATTCTGGTGCCGGTGCCCCTGATGATCCTGTTTTTGCTGACAGGTGCGATTCAGGCGCTGGTGTTTTCGACGCTCACGGCCTCCTATGTCGGTGAAGCGGTCGAGGACCACGACGACCACCACTAGTCCGGTGCTGGTCCTACACACACAATGGACGTCTTCTTAGGAGTGTCGCAATGAACGATATTACTGCTGCTGCTTCGGTGATTGCCGCCGCCCTCGCGGTTGGCCTGGCGGCCATCGGTCCGGGCATCGGCCAGGGCAACGCGGCGAGCAAAGCCGCCGAAGGGATTGCCCGCCAACCTGAAGCTGAAGGCAAAATCCGCGGCACACTGCTGCTGTCGCTCGCCTTTATGGAATCGCTGACCATCTATGGTCTGCTCGTATCGATCGTGCTGTTGTTTGCCAACCCGTTCCGGGGCTAAGCCGCTGGCGGAGGGGTTGATCGTGGATATGCTCTTTGAGCTGGGCTGGGCCGGTCACCTGTTGCTGTTGGCGGCTGAGGAAGCGTCGGCGGTGGAAGCTGAATCGGGCGGCTTGTTCGATTTCGGCGGCACCCTGGTGCTGCAGATTGTTAACTTCCTGTTGTTGATGACCATCTTGAGCGCGGTCTTCTATGGGCCGATCTCCAGGGTGATCGAGGAGCGCAGCGAGTACATCCGCTCGAACGCCGGTAGCGCCCAGCGCCGCTTCGACGAGGCCAAGGCCCTCGCCGATCAGTACGAGCAGGAGCTGCGCACCACCCGCCTGGAGGCGCAGCAGGTGATCACGGCGGCGGAAGCCGAGGCGCAGAAGATCCGCGCTCAGCAGCTTGCCGAAGCCCAAAGAGAAGCCCAGGAGCGCATCGCGCAGGCCCAGGCCGATCTGGACAGGCAGAAGCAGGTGGCTTTGGCCAGCCTGTCGGGGGAGGTGGAGGCGATCAGCCGCACCCTCAGTGAGAAGTTGTTGAGCGATTCGGCCAGGAGGTTCTGATGGATTGGATGCCGCTGGTTCTAGCTGCCGAGGAGGCCGAAAGCCGTGGGTTCAGCCTCAATCTGAACCTGCTTGAGACCAACATCATCAACATCGCCATTGTGCTGGGGTTGCTCATCTTCCTGGCGCGCGGCTACTTTGGCCGCGTGCTGGGCGAGCGCAAGAGCGAGATCGAAAACGGCATCCGCGAGGTCGAAAACCGCGGCCGTCAGGCGGAGCAGGAACTGGCGACCGCCCGCCAGAACCTCTCCCAGGCCCAGGTTCAGGCCCAGCAGATCCTCGCTTCTGCCCGCACCAACGCCGAGCGGGTGCGTGCCCAGGTTCTCGATCAAGCCCAGATCGATATTGCCCGGGTGCGCGAGACGGTCGATCAAGACCTGCGCAACGAGCAGCAGCGCATTCTCACCCAGGTGCGCCTCAAAGTGGTGGGCGACGCCCTCGCCCGCCTGCGCGAGCGCCTGCCCGGCGAACTCGACGAGGCCACCCAGCGCCGCCTGCTCGATCGCAGCATCCAATTACTGGACTAGACCATGCAGCAAGGCAAAGACAGCGAACAGATAGCCCAGCGCTACGCCGAGGCACTCAAAGAACTCGCCCTTAGCGAGACGGGTCTATTAGAGCAATTCGGCAACGACACCGACGGAATCCTCCAGGTGATGGAGGAGTTTCCCGATTTCGAGCGCTTCCTGGTAGTGCCCGTCATTGCGATGGTGGACAAGAAGCGCCTGCTGGTCGAAGCCTTCGGCGGCAAGGTGCATCCCTACATGCTCAACTTTTTGCAGTTGATGGTAGACCGGCGGCGGATTGCACTTTTGCGCCCCGTCTGCGCGAGCTACCAGCGCATCTTGCGCGAACTGCAGCAGACGACCCTGGCGGAGGTAATCTCGGCGGTGCCCCTGAGTGAAGAGCAGGCGAGCGCTCTCATCGAGCGCATTCGTCGGCGCACCGCAGCGGTGCGCGTCGAGTTGCGCCGGCGCGTCGATCCAGAACTCCTGGGCGGCATGATCATCAAGATTGGCGACGAGGTGATCGACGCCAGTCTGCGCGGCCAGCTGCGCAAGCTTACCTTGCAGCTCACGCTTTCTTGAAAATCCAGAGGTAGCCATGTTCACGATTCGCCCCGACGAAATCAGCTCCGTCATCCGCGATCAAATACAGAAGTACAATACCGAACTACAGGTGACCAACGTCGGCACGGTGCTGCAGGTTGGCGACGGCATCGCCCGCGTCTACGGTCTTGAAAAGTGCATGGCCTCCGAACTGCTCGAATTCGAGGACGGCACGATCGGCATCGCCCTCAACCTCGAAGAGGACAACGTCGGCGCGGTGCTGATGGGCGCGGGCCGCACGATCGAAGAAGGCTCCACCGTGCGCGCCACCGGCCGCATCGCTTCGATTCCGGTGGGACCGGCCTTCCTGGGCCGGGTCGTCAATGCCCTGGCCATCCCCATCGACGGCAAGGGTGACATCGTCGGCAGCGAAACCCGCCTGCTCGAATCGCCTGCCCCCGGCATCATCAAGCGCAAATCGGTCTATGAGCCCCTGGCGACGGGCATCACCGCCATCGACGCGATGATTCCGATTGGCCGCGGCCAGCGCGAGCTGATTATCGGCGACCGCCAGACCGGCAAGACGACGATCGCCATCGACACTATCCTCAACCAGAAGGGTAAAGGCGTCGTCTGCGTCTACGTCGCCATCGGCCAAAAAGCTTCTACCGTGGCCCAGATCGTCGAGGTGCTGCGCGCGCGCGGCGCCCTCGAGTACACGATCATCGTCGCCGCCAACGCCAACGAACCTGCCGCCCTGCAGTACCTGGCGCCTTATACCGGTTGCACCCTGGGCGAGTACGTTATGTACAACGGCCTCACCCTGCCGGGCTCGGACAAAAAGATCAACGCCGCTCTGCTGGTCTACGACGATCTCTCCAAGCAGGCGGTGGCCTACCGCCAGATGTCGCTGCTGTTGCGTCGGCCGCCGGGCCGCGAAGCTTATCCGGGCGATGTATTCTATTTGCACTCGCGCTTGCTTGAGCGCGCCGCCAAACTGAGCCCCGATCTGGGCGAAGGTTCGCTCACCGCCCTGCCGATCATCGAGACCCAGGCGGGCGATGTCTCGGCCTACATCCCCACCAATGTCATCTCGATCACCGACGGCCAGATCTTTCTTGATTCGGGTCTGTTCAACTCGGGACTGCGACCGGCTATCGACGCGGGCATCTCGGTCTCGCGGGTGGGTGGTGCCGCCCAGACCAAGGCGATGAAAAAAGTAGCCGGCAAACTGCGCCTCGATCTGGCCCAGTTCAGCGAACTGGAGGCCTTTTCGCAGTTTGCCTCCGACCTCGATAAGGCCACCCAGGCCCAGCTTGCCCGCGGTCTGCGACTGCGCGAAATCCTCAAGCAGCCGCAGTACTCGCCCCTGTCGGTCGCCCAGCAGGTGGCGATTATCTATGCCGCTACCAACGGCTACCTCGACGACATCGACGTCAAAGGCGTCCAGTCCTTCAAGCAGCAGTTCCTCAACTATCTCGATTCCAGCGTGTCTGAGTACGGCCAGGAAATCGAGACCACCAAAGCCCTCACCGACAAAGCGGTGGACCTGCTCAAAAAGGCGCTCAACGACTTCAAGACGACCATCAAGAAGTAGGCGCAGATTTCGTTCAACCTCATTGGGCGCGCGCTTCGGCTGCGCGCCTTTTTCTTAGGAACGATTGTGCGCGGGGATCAGCAAAAGGTATGGTTCCTATGCCGCCCGAAAAAAGAACTTTGTGGAAATTTTGCACAGACGCAATCGTCAAACTCGTCATCCGTTTCTATCGCCTCCGGGTGCACTGTGGCTGGGTGCTGCAGTGGTGGCCGTCTGCCTCGGAGGGCCGCAGCAGGCGGTTGCTCGGGGAGTGGCAACCGAGCGCCGTCCGGTCGAAACCCGTCGGGTTGCTCCCTACACCGCCGCAGTGGGCGAGCCTGTCAGCCGGCCGATGTTGCGGCCGACGCCAGTCAAGCGTTTTTTGACCCCGCTGGAGGAGCGCGCCTTCGCCAAGTACAAGCAACGGGTCCGCTCGGCCGCGGGGGCCCCCGCGGCCGATGAAATCCTCTCGCCCGAGCCGCTTGCAGCTTTGGGAACCTCCTTCGTCGGCCTCGACAAACCCGGCTCGGTCAACAACGATCTGGCCCTCGACCCACCCGACCCGATCGGTGCCAAAAGCGGCGACACGGTCCTGGAGGCGACCAACAGCGCCATCGCCCTCTACACCGAGAGCGGCAACCTTTTTCAAAGTAAGGACTTGAATTCCTTTTTCGGGGCGCCCTACGCGGGCGGTTCCCTGGAGGGAGTGCTCTTTGATCCGAAAGTGTATTACGACCGCAACTCGGCCAACCCGCGCTACTACGCGGTGGCATTGCAGACGGACTTTTTGCGGTTTTCGACGATTTGGCTTGCTGTCTCCCGCAGCCCGGAGCCGGTCACTCTGGAGGCTGCCGACTGGTGCTTCTACCCGCTTGAGGGCGAATACAAAAACGCCTGGGCGGATTATCCGGGCCTTGGGGCAGGAGCGGACAGCCTGGTGTTGAGTGCCAATCAATTTACTTACTCGGGGGGATTATTCTCCTACGCCGTGGTGCGCGTCCTCGATAAACTGGCAGCGGCAAACAACGCTGCGGCTTGTCCGAGTGTTCCTGTCTCCACTTTTCAAGCCTCCGATACCTTTGACGATTTCAATGCCTTTACGTTGCAGCCCGCCCAGCACTATACCAGCCCCAGCAGCCAGACGGGCTTCACCAATCCGGCGTACTTGCTGAGCACCGTCTACGGCTTCTCGGACACCTACTATGTGTGGCAGGTAATGTGGCAAGCGGTTCTCCGACCCTGCGCTCGCTGGCCATAGGCGGCGCTGTGCCCTTCGACATTCCCCCCGACGCCCCGCAACCCGGGGGCGGCACATTGCTCAGCACCGGCGACAACCGCCTGCTGCAGACCGCCGCCCAAGGCGACGTGCTGTGGGGGACCCACGCTACCCTCTGCACCGTGGGCAGCGTCACCCAGTCGTGCGCGCGCGTCGTGCGGGTGGGGGTGGGCCAGACCACCGCGGGCGAACTGACAGCCTCGCTCACCCAGCAGAGCACCCTGGCCGGGCGCAGCGGCAGCTACCTGCACCATCCGGGCATCGCCGTCACGTCCTCCGAGGCACTGGTGGTGCCGGTTTTACAAAGCAGCCCGACCAGTTTCTTGAGCACTTTCGTCGCCACGCGTAGCCCCGGTGCCCAGCGCTTCCGCGGCCTGTCGCTCACCGCCGGCACCTGCAACCAGGCGAGCAACCGCACCGGCGACTATCTGGGCGCCCAGACGGCCCCGGATCTGGCCAGTGTCTGGGTCGTGGGCGAGCGGGCCACCACGATCGCCGGTGAGTGCCAGTGGGAAACCCAGGTAGGGCAGATCACTCTGCCTTGAGGCGGTTCTTTCGAATCTTGGTTCGAGATACATCACCTTGATCTGTCACATTGGGGCTTCCCAACGAAAGCACCACCTTTCAGCCCACGAAAAAATCAACGTCTCACCCGTGTTTGACAGATTAGGAATAATGTACAGCTGTCGCCTAGAGCCTTAGGACACATGAATCAAGTGCCTATGAACTTGGCCACCGTCAAAAAGTCCTAGCCTAAGTGGCGACAGCTATACAGTCCCGCCCGCCTCCACGACTCACTCAATGCACACACCGCCATCCCACCCGATGCAGGATCCGGAAAAGACCTTGGCAGAGGTATAGTAGAATACATACCATAGATGGCTGGGTCACATATAGTGATTCCCGCAGAGAGTAGCGATACTAAAACGACTATGACAGGCAGCAATGCCAGGTTGTAGTCGTGGAGGAGTTCTCTATACTCGATGTCTTGGCAGAACTGAGTCTGGGTCGGTAAGGGCAATGATGCTTGGGCAGATTTGCCTTCTGCGCCAAGTCCACCAACTTGGCTTTCCGGGAAATGAAGCTGCTATTGCCTTAACCAACTCGTTCCAACATTTTTTGAACATCGACGACATGGTGCTGCTTTCAGCCTCACTTCAACGTTTCGCGGAGTACAAAGCCCATGCGGTTCAATTGTCTTTCCACCCTTCGAGCGGTATTGTTTCTGTTGTGTATTGGATGTTCCGTAGTCCTTGCCCAACCTTATGACCTAAGCAGACCGAGAAATCCTTATGAGAGGCCCGAGCAGGTCAACGACAAAATGCCGCCGAGTGTGCTGCTGGCACCGACCGGCAGATACTACGAGTGTTACGACGTGCCCACGTCTTACCCGGAGGCAGTGCCGACACCGGATGACATGATGGAGTGCCCACCGGGTAAATTTCCCCAGAAGCTGCTCTTTCAGCCACCAATGCTAGCACCTAGGCTCGTTCCATCGGTCCGGCTCCCAAACAGAATGAGCAGGACGAGAAGGATCTGCGGCCAGAACTATCCCAAGATTCTGGTGCTGCGACAGACGCACCTGTTTACGATCCTGATGAAAAAGTGTACCGATACTATGTAGGAACTACTATCTCTGGTGTGGCCAATACCGGCGTCCAATCCAGCATCACTATCGGAAAATCAAATTTTGACGTAGCAAAAAAAGACGCTTCTATTGCACAAATCGCGGCAGTATCGTCAGATGGGCAGAACATTGTTGAAATTGGCTGGCGGGTCGACCCTAATTTTTACAATGATAAGGAAATCCATCTTTACGCAGCGCGTTATTTCAAAGGAGCGTTTCTTCCTGCCAGTGCTTCCAACTCTGGTTATAAGACAACTTCGGGAGCAACAGTCACTCTTAGCCAAAAGCTCTCACCAGGAGGAACTGCTTCTTTTGCAGTCGCCCACAAAGCCGCTTCGGGAAACTTACCCGCCCGTTGGGCTCTTTCTTACAACGGCATAGAATTTGGCCACTTTCCCGACAGCGTGTGGTTCGATAGTTTCATCCAAGGTGGTCAGGTGAATGCCCAGGGTGAGATCATTTCCGCACGAGGCAAAGGTACGTGCACGGACATGGGAAATGGGGCGTTGGGCAGCTCAGCCTCGCCCGCTAAACTTATTAATATGGCTTACTTGAAAGTCGGCGGCGGTACCGCACCGTACCCCAATGTCGTTATCGTTCCGAGCGAACCCAGTCAGTACAACGTCGGAAATCAGTCGAGCGGTTCGCTGTCCCAGTTCGGTTTTGGGGGACCGGGAATTGGCAAGTGCGCCAAGCCCGGGCAAAAGCCCCTCAGCTTTGACAACACCTGCAATGCCGACTTGCTCGCCTACTTGAACGGCAGCCAACGCGCCACATACAACGCTTCCGGCTCTCAAACCACCCTTCCCAACTTCGGTACAACCGGCGACATCGCCATGCCCGGCAATTACCTCGGCTCCGGCTTCGCCAACCTCACTGTCTTTCGCCCCTCCACCGGGCAGTGGTATGCCAACCCCACCAACACCGGCACCACCGCCCCACTGCTGGTCTCGGGCCTCGGCTACATTGGCGACGTGCCCCTGGCCGGCGACTTCAACGGCGACGGACTCACCGATGCCGCTTACTGGCGCAAGTACGACAACCACTGGCTCTACTACTCCAAACCCGACAATGCCATCGTTGATCTGGGGGCTTACGGAGACGACTCCCCCCAAGACGTGTTCATCGTCGGCGACGCCAACGCCGACGGCCTTGCCGACCGTATCGTCTACCGCTACAGCAACTCCACCTGGTACTTCGCCTACACCGGCAGCGGCACCAACAACCTGGTGGCCGCTTTCCCCGGGGTGGACGGCTACTGGCTGCCGCAGGCGTACGACTTCAACGGCGACGGTGCGGTGGACGAGGGCATGTACGACACCCTCACCGGCCACTGGCTGGTGAGAGACCACTACAACCGCCAGATCTACGACTACGGCTACTACGGCGGCTCGGTGTTCACCCCGGTTGTGGACGATTTCAACTGCGACGGGCGGGTGGACCTGGGGGTGTACAACAACGGCACCACCGACTTCGCCCACTGGTTCATTCTGATGACCAACAACGGCCAGCAGTTTGACCAGGGTTACCTGTACCGGGAACAGCGAACCCAATTGACCTACCAGTTCTACCCGCCCAACTACGTGCAACCCACCACCCCCATCCTCATCGACACTGCAGGCGACGGCTTCGATCTCAGCGACGAGTTCGGCGGGGTGGACTTCGACATCACCGCCACGGAGGCGCCGATGCACCTGGCATGGACGGAAGCGGACACCGACGATGCCTGGTTGGTGCTCGACCGCGACGGCAACGGCCGCATCGACAATGGCAAGGAACTGTTCGGCAACTTCACGCCCCAACCCAGTTTGGCCCTGGCGGAGTTCGATAAGCCGGGTGGCGGCGGCAACGGCGACGGGCGCATCGATGCCAATGACGCGGTGTTCGCAAAATTGCGGCTCTGGAAAGACACCAATCACGACGGCGTCTCGGCCACCGGCGAAGTGCATACCCTCCGGGCAATGGGGGTGGCGGGGCTGGGGTTGAACTACGCCGAGTCGCGGCGGACGGACGCGTACGGCAACCAGTTCCGGTACCGGGGTTTGGTGCAGAGCGTGCCGGGTGCGCCGGTGGGCCGGGTGGCGTATGACGTGCTGCTGCGATTCGAGACGAAGGAGACGGCAGGATTGCGGGCGGCGGGTCCGGAGTCGGCGGCACAGGTGGAGCCGCGGTTCGAGTTGCCGCCGGGGGGCTTTCCGATCACCGAAGCGGCAATCGTGCATGACCTGGCGACTCTGCAGCGCTAGGTGACAGACGTCCACTACAGCACGCTTGATGGTCCCCGGCTTCCTCCAAGCCGGGGACTTTTTGCGTCGTGGAGGTGGTCCAGGCAAGACAGACGCTATGGTGCCGCATGGTCTTGCTGTTCTCAAATCTGAATCATTAAATTCCGTTTCATGCCCCCTTGACCGGTTGGCTCCCGGTCGCGGCGCTGCTGTTGCCGTTGGGTATGGGTACCGCCCCTTTGTAGAGCAATGCCTGCTGGGGGGTGCCGATGTCGATGTGGTTTTGCTCCAGGGCGAGGCGCACGCGCAGGCGAAATTCGCGCCCGACTGCCCACTGCTGCCCCGGCTGGGTGCGCAGCCATACCCGAATGAGCGCCCCGGTCGAAGAAAGCGCGTCGACTCCCAGCACCTGCGGCGCTTCGAGCATCTGGGCGTGCCACTCGGGCTCGTCGTACATCGTGCGGGCGATGTCGCCAATCACTGCCAGGGCGCGGCGGATATCGGTGTCGTAGGCGACCTCGACGGCAAAATCCACCCGCGACCAGGTGCGCGTCAGGTTCTCGACCTGGGCGATGGCGCTGTTGGGAATTGTAATCAGCCGCCCTTCGCTGTTGCGCAGTTGGGTGACCCGCAGGCTCAGGTTCTCGACCGCTCCTGAGACCGCGCCGATCGCCACCACATCGCCGATCGCAAACTGATCCTCCCAGAGAATCAGGCAGCCGTTGACCAGGTCTTTGACCAGGTTTTGCAGACTAAAAGAAATCGCAAAGGCCACCAGACCGCCGATGGCGAGCACCGAACCGAGGGGTAATCCGAGAAACGAGAGCGCCGAGCCGATCGCCACCAGGTAGATCACAAACGTCTTGAGGCCCTTGAGCGCCTGGATGGTGGTGGCGATGCGCAGGGACTTGCGCTGCACATCCTCCAGGTCGAACAGGTCGTTTTCTTCCCACACCTTCGAGAAGCGTTCGATCACCGCGTCGCCGATCCGGTTGGCCAGGCCTGCCACAAACCAGATCCCCAACAGCACGACGGGGATGCGCAGCACCTGAATGGCATAAGCCCGTGTCCAGGGGAAAATATATAGCACCACGGTGGCCCCGACGACCCAGGCGACCGCCTGTGCCCAGTTGAGCAAAAAACTGAGAATGGCAATCACGCTGCGACGGCGCTGGAGGCTGAACTGCTGTCGCAAAGCCTCCAAAAATTGCCTCCGGTGAAAATCGAAGTTCTCGGCGGGGGCATTTTCGGCGGGAGCAGGGGCTTGGCTGGCGGCCCGCTCCGCCTGCTGTGCCTGTTCTGCGGCCAGCTGGCTGTCGCGGCTTTTGATGAGCTTTTGCAGTATCCAAATGAGCAGACCGATCCCGGCGACAGCGCCTACGGCGAGGGCGGCCCAGCGAAATTGCCCGCCGACTTCGACGGGCTGACGTTCCCGCAGGGCGTTGCCCAGCAAGTGTTCGAGTAGGGAACGCCAGCGCTCCGCCAGATCGTCCTGGGTCAGGCTGTAGTAGTCGGCGTCGGCGGCGGTGACCGTGGCGATTTTGAGCGGGTTGGTATGGTAGTCGTCGATGGCGAAGATAACATTCGCCCCGTTCAGCTTGGAGATATAGATATAAGTTGATTTCGGGTCGTAGTTGGTGAAATAGTCCCGCGCCCGGTCATTGTCCGTGGGGGGCAAAGTTGGAGCTGCCGGGTCGGCTTTCTGCCCGTCGTCGCCCACGACGACCTTGAGACGGACATCGGGAGCGACGATGCGCTCGAGGCTTGCCTCGATCAGTTCGGCCCGCACTTCGACGGGGATCAGCTTACCGGGGGAGGCACGGTTTCTGACCGTCGAGGAAGCGACATCAAAAATCCGCATCCCCTCGAATTTAACCGGGGCGATTTCGATTTCGCCAAGTCGTTGCACCCCTTCGGGCAGGCTGCCGTTGGCTTGTTCGCTCAAACCGGATAGGCTGAGTTGAGCCTGGGTAGGCAGTGCCCACCCAGCGATAAGCCAGGCGCTCAGCAGTGCCGCTCCCAACCAGATCCCGAGGGTGCGACGGGGCCGGGTGCGCCTGTCGCCGCTCTGTCGTTGGTTGTTCGTCCTCAGCAATGGCATATTCTCAACGATAAAGCTGCAATCCGTCTTTGTCTTTCGGAAAATGGGGAGTTCGAACGCTGCCGGTCCCACTGTGCCAACCCTGCGACCCATCTGCAAATCTTATCGCTGCAGCGGTTTTCGGTGACCGTGTCGATGGTAACCCGGCCGCGGGGGTAGAGGTGTGCTAGGGTGTCCATATGCCTTTTCAGCGATCCCGTTCCGAGGCTCGGCCGCCGAAACTGCGGCTGCCCATCGTCTTCAACCGCGAGGAGTGCGAAGCGCTCACCCGCGCCCTGCAAACGGCCATCGACGCGGCCCCTCCCGGCAGCGACGAGCTGGCTTTGCTGTATACTCTGCTTCGAAAAGCCGAGCGCATCGAGCGGAAGCTGGCCCGTGAAACTCCAACCGACTGGGATACTCTCGACGACGATTAGCGCCGCGCTGCTGGCCGGCTGGCTGGTCTGCGCTCCGCCCGCGTGGGTCGAGGGGCCGCTTTTGGTCAGTGCCGACTTCGAGGAGGTGGACCTTGCGGGCGGCTGGCACGACCGCTGGACGCTGATCAAAAGCGTGGATACGAGCCTGCGCTATCTATCCACCCCGGCGGCGACGCGCGCTTACCCGCGCCATGGGATCACGCGCGAACGGCTTGCCGCGAGCCTCAGGCGCTTTCGGGCCATCTTGAAGGCCTCGCCGAGCGCCGAGGAGTTCAGCGTGCGGGTGGGGCGCGAATTTGACCTCTATCGGGTCAATCCCGAACCCGACAGCCCCGAGGTGCTCATCACCGGCTACTTCGCGCCGCTCTACCGGGCGAGCCGCAAACCCACTGCAACCTACCGCTATCCGCTCTACAAAACCCCCAGCGACCTGGTCACCGACGGCGTGCGCGGTCTGGGGCAGCGCACCGCCGTCGGGGTGCGGCCCTATCCCGCCCGCGCGCAGATCGAAAAGCAGAATTTGCTCGCGGGCGGCGAAATCGTCTGGCTGGCCGACCCGCTCGAACGCTTTTTGGTGCATGTGCAGGGGTCGGCCAAGCTGGTGCTCACCGACGGTACGACCCGCTCGGTGGGGTTTTCAGCCAAGACCGACCGGCCCTACCAGAGCATCGGCAAGGCGCTGGTGGCCGACGGCAAGATCCTTGAGCAGGATCTGACGCTGCAGGCGGTCAAAGCGTATTTTCGTGCCCATCCCGAGAAGCTTGAATCCTACCTGCACAAAAACGAGTCCTACGTTTTTTTTCGCTGGACCGACGACGGCGGTCCCTACGGCAGCCTCGGCTTTCCGGTGACGGCGATGCACTCGGCGGCGATGGACAAGAGCGTCTTTCCGCCGGGGGCGCTGTTGTTCATCCAGGCCCAGACCCGCGCCGGGATGCTCCGGCAGTTCGTGCTCGACCACGACACGGGGGCGGCCATTCGCGGGCGCGGTCGGTTGGATCTGTTCGTAGGCACGGGACCTGAAGCGGAGGACCGGGCCGGGCAGATCAATGCCCCGGCGCGGCTCTACTATCTGTTGCTCAAAATGCCCGCCAGTATTTGATAAGCTAGGTACGCTGTTTTTGGCCCTGGGCCTGACTGGAGAGGCATTTGACGCGCGCCACCGAATTGCCGCCTGCACTGGATACATTTTTGCTAGAGCTGATGACCATCCAGCAGACGGCTTCCAAGCAAATTGCCATCCTGGGTTCCCGCCATGTTCCCCTTGGCCATCAGCAGCTCATCGAAATCTTGAGCTACGCGCTGGCGCTTACCGGCAACCGCATCCTCACCAGCGGCGCCACCGGCACCAACCAGGCGGTGATCCGGGGAGTAGTGCGCGCTGATCCCAACGCGCTGACGGTCATCTTGCCCCAGAGCCTGGATCGCCAACCGCGCGAATCGCGCGACCAGCTTGAAAATATTATTCACCTGGTCGAACATCCAGAAAACAACCATATGCCCCTGGGGGAGGCGAGCATCGTCTGTAACCGCGAAATCATCGAAAAGGCCCAGCAGTTGATTTGTTTTGCCTTTCACGATTCGCGAGTACTGCTTGAAGGGTGCGAATTCGCCGAGGAGTTGCGCAAGGTGGTGACCCTTTTTTACTTCGATTGAGGCCGACTGGCGCATACCTGGTGAGTCTTCTGCGCGAACACACCGGGGTGGCAAGTTGCCCAGGCCGATCCGCTAAAGTCCAAAGGGCAATAATTGCCTATGCCGGTGGTCAGAGTCGAACTGACATGCCTTTCGGCGAACGATTTTGAGTCGTTTGCGTCTACCATTTCGCCACACCGGCGGGTGTGCCGAACTATTATAAGCGCCGGGGCGGCCTTCAGCCAGCGCCGGCAACCGGACGGGGATTCTCGCGCTCGAGTGGGCGATAGTGCTCGCCTCCCATCATCAGGCGGCGGTAGTTCTCCGAGCGCGTCCAGCGGTCGATCTCCTTGGCCCGCAGCACCGGCACCGGGTGGGATTTTTCGGCGGTGGCAGCAATTTTGAGCGCTAGGCTCAATTCGTCCTCATCGACCGCTTCGTAGGCGCGGGCCTGCTCCAAAAACGCTTCAGCGTCCAGCTTGTGCACCAGCGAGGGCGAACCGCCGCACAGCTTCATCATCAGCGACACGAGCACCTGCACATCCTGGGTGACCAGCAGGGCGGCCCGGTCGCAGCTGAATTCCGCCGCCCTCAGCCAGCCCAGCATCGCCTGGCGCAGAGGCTGGGCAAGCAAGGGACCGTACTGGGGGATCTGGGCGGTGGCCAGCACGAACAAATTGGCCAAAGTCAGATAGACACCGTGATCGCACTTGAGATGCCCCAGTTCGTGGGCGATCACCGCCTGAATTTCGGCATCGGTGAGCAGTTCGAGCAGCGAGGTGTGCACGACGATAAAGGCGCGCTCGTCGGGCACAGCAAAAGTGTAGGCGTTTGGGACCGGGTGCTGCTTGATATAGAGCTGCGGCTCGGCGATATCGAGCACCGCGCAGGCTTCGCGCAAAAGGGCGTACAGGTGGGGAAGCTGCTTTTCGCCTACCCGGATGCTCGCCGAAATGTTTTCCAGATAAAACAACCGTCCCGCCGCCGGTGCTAGGCCGTAGCGGATAAGCCAGTCGAGGCCCGGCAAAGCGGCAAGCGAACGGGTCGCTTGGGTGTCGAGGGGATGGCGGAAGCTGTCGGGATGGAGACCGCTGAAATGCTTTCTGGACATGGGCCTGACCGAATGGGTTCTCTCCAGAGTAACCGAGCGCCCCCGTCTGCAAGTGTCTCCCTCCGCCGCTGGGTAGAGGGGCTGGCCCCAGCAAAGACCTAGACTGCGGGTGGCAGCGACTGGATACTTACTGTGGCCGCACCGGCACCGCTCAAAGGCAGCGAACTGATCGATTGCGCCAAAGCCAACGCCGGATTGGGGATGGCCGTCGCCTGTACGCGCAGCGGCTACGGGCGGGACGAGGCACTTTTTTTGAGCGAATTGCGCAAAGCCTGCGGCGCCATCGGCATCGACCTGACGAGCTTCGACCAACTGGCCTCCGACAGCGGCGCGAACCCCGCTATTGAGGGGGCTGTGGTGGCCCCCGAATCCCAGGACGAGCTGTAACTACCGAGAAGAACGATGGCGGATACTTCCGTGACCAAGATCAGTTCCCAGGCTTCCCCCAAAGGCAAGCAGGGCCAGAAGTACCTGGCCTCGGGTATTCACGTCTCGATGCGCCTTTGGGAGAACGAGCCGCCCGCCGAAGCCAAACCCGCCACCAGCCGTGCCTACGAGACGGTGGGCTACGTGATTGCAGGCCGGGCGGAGTTGCGCATCGAAGGGCAGATGGTGCTCCTCGAAGCGGGCGATTCGTGGGTAGTACCCAAAGGCTCGGATCATACCTACAAGATCCTCGAAGCGTTCAGCGCCGTCGAAGCAACCTGTCCCCCTGCCCAGGTGCATGGTCGCGACGAAGATTGACTCGCCGATTGCAGGTGGGCGATGATGGCTTGCTCCCGTTAAGCAGCAAAGGGTCAGAGCGTTGGGCGGAAGATACAAAATCGCGGTGCTACCAGGCGACGGCATCGGCACTGAAATTGTCCAGGTGGGCGTGGCGATGCTGGAGGCCGCCGCTCGCCGGTTCGATTTCGCATTTGACTTTGAAGAAGCGCCGATCGGGGGGGCGGCCATCGGTGCTACCGGCGAACCGCTCCCGGCTGCGACCCTCGAACTGTGCAAAGCGAGCGACGCGGTATTTTTAGGGGCGGTGGGCGGCCCGCAGTGGGACACCCTCCCGTCGGACAAACGCCCCGAGAAGGCTCTGCTCGGCCTGCGCGCCGGTCTGGGGCTATTTGCCAATTTGCGCCCGGCGCGCATCCTGCCGCAACTGATCGGTGCCTCGGCCCTCAAGCCGGAGGTGGTCGAAGGGGTGGACATTCTGGTGGTGCGCGAACTGACGGGCGGCCTGTACTTCGGCATCCCGAAGGGCATCTTCCCGGAGAAAAAAGGCGGGCGCCGGGGGGTGAACACGATGAGCTACAGCACCTTTGAGATCGAGCGCATCGGCCGGGTGGCTTTTGAAGCGGCCCGGGGACGGCGGGGCAAACTGTGTTCGGTCGATAAAGCCAACGTGCTCGAAGTCTCGCAACTGTGGCGCGAAGTGATCGTGGGCCTTGCCCCCGAGTACCCGGACGTCGAACTGACGCACATGTACGTGGATAACTGTGCGATGCAGCTGGTGCGCCAGCCCCGCCAGTTCGACACGATCGTCACCGAGAACATGTTCGGCGACATTCTTTCGGACGAAGCGGCGATGCTCACGGGCTCCATCGGCATGCTCCCCTCGGCGTCGCTGGGCAGCGGCGGCCCGGGGCTTTACGAGCCGGTGCACGGCTCCGCCCCGGACATTGCGGGCCAGGACAAGGCCAACCCACTAGCCCAGGTGCTCTCGGGGGCGATGCTGCTGCGCCACAGCCTCCGGCAGTCCGAGGCCGCCCAGGCTGTCGAGAAGGCGGTGCAGACGGTCCTGGAGCAAGGTTGCCGCACGGGCGATATTGCCGCCCCCGGCGCCCATATCGTCGGTTGCCGGGCGATGGGCGAGCGGTTGCTCGCCGCCTTCGAAGGCTAGTAGGCCGCCTGGTCCGATTGGAACGATGATTGCCAAGGTGATCGTTCCTAGAGCGGTCTTGCTAAGATTTCAAAGCCCGAGCGTGCAGGGCGAGCATCGGAGTGGACCATGTTTACAAGGCGCAAGCTGCGCAGTTCCAGCCCAAAAACCATCGAGCAGAGCGCTCCCCTCTTCGGACGGGAACAGGAAACTTCTATGCTGAAAAACGTTCTGGTCGCCGTGGACAGCTCCGAGTTCGCCTGGCGGGTGATCGAGGCGCTCGCGCACCTGCAACTGGCGCCCAACTGCCTGGTAGTGCTTGCCCACATCGTGCCGCCGCCGACCTCCGAAGATTTTGTTGAAGCCGACGTGCCTCACACCCAACAAGAAGGGGTGCCGATGGCCGTCGAGGCCGAAAGCTGGCTCGATACGCTGAGTGTAGAGATCGACTATCCCACCGCCCAGGAAATCGTCACCGGCGACGCCGCCGAGGAGATCGTGCGCCTCGCGGGGATTCATCGCTGCGAACTGATTTTGATCGGCTCGCGCGGCCTGAAGGGTCTCACCCGCATCATCCAGGGCTCCGTCAGCTCCCAGGTGGTGGCCGATGCCCCCTGCTCCGTGTACGTCGTGCGCTCGTAGCAAAAGGTTTCAGGTGTCGGGATTGCAACTGACAACCACTCCCAGAGCGCTACTCCGACGCTTCGTAGTAGCGGCAACCGTCGCAGGGGCCGCCGGGGTTTTGGGCGCAGCGGATCAGCGGCGAGCGGGCATTGAAGCGGCAGGTCGGATCGCCAATCACCCAGGCGCCCTGGTGGAGTTTGCGCTCGCCCAGGGTGCCCTGGGCCGGTTGCACATAGAGCACGATATGGTCGAGCCGGTAGCGGCCAGAGCGCAGGCTGTAGCGGTGGCGGCGTTCGAGCACCGCGTAGATTGCCCCTTCGACCTCGACAAAACTGCCGGGCTGCTGCGTGGGAGGAACCATCACCTCGCCCACACACTGGGCGGTGTCGGTGCGGTAAATCTGGGTCGGCAACAGATTCATATCGCAATATGTTAGCTGATTGTTTACTTCGCCATAACCTGGCGCAGGACCCGGTCCCCTTAATTAAAAGTAGTAAACTGGGGGGCAGACGCACCAGGAGGTTCTCGACCCATGGCCAAGCCCGTTGTTGTCGCCCCGTCGATTTTGTCGGCCGACTTCGCCCGCCTCGGCGAGGAGATTCATGCCATTGATGAAGCCGGAGCAGACTGGATCCACGTCGATGTTATGGACGGGCGCTTCGTGCCCAACATCACGATTGGGCCGCTCATCGTCAAGGCGATCCGGCCGGTGACCCAGAAAGTGCTCGATGTGCACCTGATGATTGTCGAGCCCGAGAAGTACATCGCCGATTTTGCTAAAGCGGGTGCCGACATCATCACCGTCCACTGCGAGCACAACTCGACGGTCCACCTGCACCGGGCGCTCTCGCAGATCAAAGAACTCGGTAAGCAGGCGGGCGTGTCGCTCAACCCGTCCACGCCCTTGAGCCTGATCGAGTATGTCCTCGACCTGTGCGATCTGGTGCTGGTCATGAGCGTCAACCCCGGCTTCGGCGGCCAGAGTTTCATTCCGCAGGTGCTGCCCAAAATTGCCCGGCTCAAGGCGATGTGCGAGGAGCGCGGCCTCGACCCGTGGATCGAAGTGGACGGCGGTCTGAAGCCTTCCAACACCTGGCAGGTACTCGAGGTGGGCGCCAACGCCATCGTCTCGGGCTCGGGGGTGTTTGGCGTCGGCCCGGCCCGCTACGCCGAGGCGATCGAAGGGGTGCGCACCAGCCGCCCGGCGGTGGAAGTGGCCGCCCAGGTTTAGGCCTATTCTTCGAGCAGCACCACCGCGTGGCAGGCCATGGCGAGGCCCTCGCCCACGGGGCCGAGGCCCTCGTTCGTCGTGGCCTTGACGCTCAATCGGTCGAGGGGTAAACCCAGTGCGCCCGCCAGGCTCTGGCGGATGGCCAGGATATGGGGAGCGAGCTTCGGCCGCTCCGCCACCACCACCGCATCGACGTTCGACAGCCGCAGACCGCGCCCGCCCACCAGTTCGAGCACTTTTGAAAGCAGCAGCAGGCTCGAGACGTCCTGCCACTGGGGATTGCCCGGTGGGAAGTGCTGACCGATATCGCCCAGGCAGGCGGCCCCCAAAAGAGCGTCGGTGATCGCGTGGGTGAGCAGATCCGCGTCGCTGTGGCCGAGCAGACCCAGATGGTAAGGAATTTCGACACCCCCCAAAATCAAGCGCCGTCCTGCGACCAGGCGGTGAAAGTCATAGCCGTTGCCGATGCGCATTTCAGACCCTCCCACTGCCATCCATTCTGGGGCGAAACACCTCCGCAAAGGGCAGCAATTCGTGGTGAAAAGCGTCCGGGCACTCCAGTTGGGGCAGGTGCCCGCAGTCGGGGAGAACGGCGAGCTTGTGCAGCGGCAGGGAGCGGGCGAACTTTTCTGCCCAACTGACCGGCAAAATGCGGTCCTCTGTGCCCCAGGCGATGAGCACCGGGCAGCGCACCCGGGCGAGGGCCGCGCTGTCGAGCAATCCCTGGGGGCTGAGCCGCAATAGGGCGGGGGCGATGACGCCGCGCCAGAAACTGCCGCGCACCTCCTCAGAAAGAGCCTCGGGCCGATAGAAGGCGGTGGCGAGCAGACCACCCACCAGGTCCACGCCGCTGGGGCCAAGGGTCAGCTTTTCTGGGCGGGTGGGCATGCCCTCCAGACCGGCAGCCGCCACCAGACAAATGCCGAGCACCATTTGCGGGCGTTCGAGGTAGGCGCGCAGAGCTACCCAACCCCCGAGGCTGTTGCCCACCAGGAGGGTCGGCTGCTGTAAAGACCTCGCGAGGGCAGCCCCCATCCAGCGGGGGCTGAGTTCCCCGGCAGGAATCCCCGAGGCGCCGTGGCCCGGCAGATCGAGGGCGGTCGCTTCAAAGCCTTGCTGCGCCAGAAACGGCATTGTAAAGCGCCAGTGCTCGGAGGTGCCCCCAAGGCTGTGAACAAGCAACACCGGTGGGCCGTTGCCGGCCGTGCGACTATAGATACTGGCATCGTCCCAATTTTGGGTTCGCTCGACAAAGGCGTAAACCAGGGTGTGCGCTCCAGCTGCGATCTGTTCGTGCTTCCAGCCTAGCGCGGCGGTAGTCTGCAACACAGAACCCATTGACAAGATCTTGCACTATGCCTGCATTGGGTCCATGCGCCTCCCCACCCAAGCTAATAATGAGTGGTCCGGTTTACGCCAGGCCACTTTTTTGTTTCTACCACTCATGAACTATCTAGAACCGCTCAACCGGCAGCAACTGCTCCAGCAGATGGCCTCACGGGTCGACGGGTTGACCCAGAAGACCGCCGGCGCCGCCCTCGACGCGGCCCTCGAGGTGCTCGCCGATGCCCTCGCCCAGGGCCGCCCCGTCAAACTGTCCGGGTTCGGCAGTTTTCAAGTGCGCCGCCGCCCCGCCCGCACCAACATCCACCCGCGCACCGGCCAGCCGGTGGTGGTTCCTGCTGCCTGGAACGCCGTCTTTTCGCCCGCCCAGGCGCTGCGCGAGCGGCTGCGCGCCTTGCCGCACCCGCCTGAGGCGTGAGCCCGCCCGGCAATCGGCCTGTTGCTGCTAGCTTGAAATTATTACCTGATTACGTATAACGATGCCGATCAAAAAAGGTTCACTCGTGCGCGCCGTGCGCGACAAGCTCGACAACAGCCTGGAGGCACTCGCCAACGACACCCGCTGGCCGTCCTATCTGTTTGAGACCGACGGCGAGGTGCTCGATATGCGTGGGGACTACGCGCTAATCAAGTTCGGTGCGGTGCCGACGCCGCCCGTCTGGCTGCGCCAGGACCAGCTTGCCGAAAGCGGTGCCGCCGCCGAGAGCACTTCGTAGTGCTTCGGCCGCCGGATTTGCTAGCCTAAGGAAGATTTTTGGGCAGCGGGGCAGGGCGATGGCGCAGCGAACGATGGCGCGACTGGTGCTGGAGGACGGCACGGCTTTTGAGGGCTGGTCGTTCGGGGCGCCGGGTACCAGCGTGGGCGAGGTGGTCTTCAACACTGGCATGACCGGCTATCAGGAGGTGCTGACCGACCCCAGCTACTGCGGGCAGATCGTTGCCTTCACATACCCTGAACTGGGCAACACCGGCGTCAACCTTGAAGATGCCGAATCGGACCGGCCCCAGGTGCGCGGGGTGATCGCCCACAACGTCGCTGGGCGTCCCAGTTCCTGGCGTGCCACCCAGAGTCTTGGGGACTATCTGAAGGACCACGCCATCGTCGCCATCGCCGGCATCGACACCCGCGCCCTCACCCGCCACCTGCGCAGCCGCGGGGCGATGAACGGCGCCATCTCCACAGAACTCTTTACCGAGGCGTTGCTCGCCCGTCTGCAGGAGGCTCCCTCGATGCAGGGGCTCGACCTGGTGCCCCGGGTGACCACCGCCGCTCCCTACACGTGGTCGGAAAGTACCCCTGCCGACTGGCTTGCCACGCGGGCCGCCGCAGCGGAACGGCCCCTGCGGGTGGTGGCCATCGACTTCGGCATCAAGCACAATATCCTGCGCCGCCTGGCTAGCTACGGTTGCGAAGTGATCGTCGTACCGGCCGATACCGGTGTCGAAGCGATCCTTGCCTACCGGCCGGACGGCATTTTCCTTTCCAATGGCCCGGGCGACCCGGCGGCGGTGCGCTACGGCATCGAGACCGTACAGGAATTGCTCAAAAGCCGCAAGCCGATGTTCGGCATCTGCCTGGGCCACCAGATTCTGGCCCTGGCCCTGGGCGGCGAGACCTACAAACTCAAGTTCGGCCACCGCGGCCTCAACCAGCCGGCCAGCTTCAACAACCGCGTCGAAATCACCAGCCAGAACCACGGTTTCGCGGTCGATGACGCCTCGCTGGCCGGGGCAAATATCGAAATCACCCACCTCAACCTCAACGATCGGACCGTAGAGGGTCTATGCCACCGCGAACTGCCGGTCTTCTCAGTGCAGTACCATCCCGAGGCCAGCCCCGGCCCCCACGACGCCGATTACCTGTTTGCCCGATTCGTCGATCTGATGCGCGAAAAGCCGGCGGATGCCACCAGCCTAGTCGAGCTATAGATGTTTTCCAGAAGTGTTGAATTAATGGACACTCGCACACAATTTGAGTGACCAGATCCCACACCTCTGGCTACCGAGTAATTTTCCCAGCCAAGGCACATAACTGAACGTGAGTTCGGGTTAAGCCAGGAGCAGCTCAGCATCCGCTGCCACCGAAGGCTTTTTCAGTTGGTGGCAGTAGGCGATCCGCCCACTCACCCAGTTCACCACAAAGGGCGTTGGGCTGCGATGTGACGGGTGTGCTCTATCTGCGCAATGTTCTTCAGCTGGTCATTGACTGCCTCCAGCAGGTGGAGTGGACCCATGGCCTGAGACAGATAGTTAAGCAGGGTCTGGCATCATCAACATCTGCTCGAACTCGGCTGGTGGCAGATAGCCAATCGCCGAATGCAACCTTTTCTGATTGTACAACTCTTCAAGAAACTCGCTGATTCTCTCTCGCGCCTCCGTCATATTCTCGTATTCAAACATATAAACCTCCTCCTGCTTCAGCGTCTTTATGAAACTCTCCGCTTTCGCATTGTCGTAGGGATTCGCCTTGCGACTCATACTGATCTCAATCTCATGCTCCTTCAACAGTCCCGTATACTCCCGCGAGGCATACTGCACTCCTCGGTCCGAATGATGCACCAGACCAGGACGCAACGTCCGGCTCGAAAGCGCCATCCGCAACGCCTGCACCGCTAATCCGGCATCCAGGTAACTCGCCGATTCAAAAATGAAGTGCAACGCTTGAGAGCCTTCCGCTGAGGGACTCATAGAGGTATCCTGACGTTTACTACGACAACCAGGAACCCCTATGAGCTACAGCCAGCTTACCCTACCAG
>JAESGW010000453.1_pt1 | contig 39912 bp, 47 predicted proteins | sample 9269791 | NCBI WGS metagenome assembly JAESGW01 (sample SAMN16773120, study PRJNA677053) | algae metagenome | isolation source: Aphanocapsa lilacina HA4352-LM1 and co-occurring heterotrophs from near cave... | place: USA: Maniniholo cave, near Haena, Kauai, HI | collected 2009-07-28
ACGCTCTGGTAGGGTAAGCTGGCTGAAGCTCATAGGGGTTCCTGGTTGTCGTAGTAAACGTCAGGATACCTCTATGAGTCCCTCAGCGGAAGGCTCTCAAGCGTTGCACTTCATTTTTGAATCGGCGCCAGTTTGAATTGTGCAGGCTGTAGGACGGCATTTTCGTAACGGCAACCGCCACGAGATTTGGATCAGGGATTGCTAAATCAACAGCGTACCCTTCTGGGTTATCGTAAACTTCAACAATAGTGCCACAGGTTCCCTGGACAAAGGATTTGTCGGAAAAATCTGCATTCAGGTTTTCCAAAATTTCGACTCTATCATTGACGCTTGCTTTCATTTCTGGGTCTCCTGCTGATGCACTTCCAGCCCAGGGCTGTTTCATTCTAGCTTTGCATTGGATGCAAATGAGAATCGAGAGCGGCAAAAGCCTTATTGCTTGTTGAGCAGGTCAAGCTTATTGACATGGCCGAATGGGGTTTTTGGAGAATGAAACAGCCCTGCTTCCAGCCAGTTGGTAATCAACCTCGGCACTTCAGAACCATTGTCTATTTGCCAAACAGTGTTGAGGGTTCCTCTATTAGAGTTTGGTCCCTGGATCGACAGCCGTACTGCATATCTTTTCCCGTAGGTAAAGGTGCATCCCTCGATCGCCGGAGCTTGCCCAAGTCCAGCCCTGATCTGTTCGATCACATCCGAAGTTCGGCAAAAAGTCAGCAGCTTCCATCGATCAGACCAGCCAGGTCAGGTGGACCGGCTCTTGGCGGTTATAACCCGTAGAAATCGGGGCCGGAGCCTTCGTAGGTCGGGTTGACCCGCAGATTCACCGACGGACAGACGATCTCGCAGGTGCGGCACTGAATGCAGTTTTCGAGGGACATGCCGTGGACGCGCACCCCGCCCGCTTCGTCGATGCGGTGCACTTCGGCGGTGCAGTCGGCGATGCAAGGGGTAGGTTTACCCAGCCGATCGTAGATGGCGATGCAGCGGCGGCAGGTCTGGGGGTCGAATTCTTCGATGTGGCGGTTGCCCTCGTGGTAGCGGGGGGCCGCGAAGAAGACCGCGTCGGGACGGCTCAAAATCGTCTCGGGCCGCGCCTGGGTGCTCACCGCTACAGCAGGCTGGGTGAAGGCCGGTTCGATATTCTCGTGGCAGGGGGTGTAGCGGAAGAGCTTGTCGCCGCTAATGCGCCCCAGGATCAGCCCCAGAGCCTGGAACGTTTCGGTGGAGCGCTGGATCGGTTTGCCGAGACCGAATTTGAGACTGCCCAGCCAGGGGTGGCCCTGATCGACGCTCTGGCAGACGGCGGGCAGGTACTCGCCCAAAAGCCGGTCGTTTTCGAGAAAAGCCCGGCGGAAGTGGCGGCTCGCGTAGAGTTCTTGACCGATGAAACCGTCCATGACGGCACGCTTGTAGCGCTCAGCCAGATCTTCGAAGTTGCGGTCGACAAACGCCCCGTGCAACAGTTCGGCGGCGATGTAACCGGTCTCCATCGATTTGTCGAGACCGGAAAGACTGGCCGCATCGAGGACACCCAACGCATCGCCCAACAGCAGTGCCCCTTCGACGCCGAAGCGGGTGGGCAGGCTGTAGTAACCCCCCTCGGGGATCACCGCGGCGCCGTACTTGAGCAGCCGGCCGCCCTGGATGAGTTCCTGTATCCAGGGGTGGGCCTTGAATTGCTGCAGGCGCAGTTGCGGGTTGAGGTTGGGGTTTTTGCTGTCCAGGCTGATCACCAGGCCGATGGCCAGTTTCTTGTGGCCCAGGCCGTAGACGAAGCCGCCGCTGAAGGTGCCATCCAGAATCGGATAACCCAGGGTGTGCCAGACGACGCCCTGGCAATCGAGATCGACTTCCCAGACTTCTTTGATCCCCACCGACCACAGTTGTGGGTTGGGGCGTAAGGCGAAGCGCTCCACCAGATCTTTGGAGAGGAATCCCTTGTCGCCGAAGCAGGTGAGTTCGGCAAAGATGGCATCCTCGGACACGTCGCCCGAGGCGCTCACCCGCACACCTGCGACCCGCTCACCCGCGTAGAGGATCTCCTGGGCGGCGAAGCCCGGAAAGACATCGAGCACGACGTTTGTAAGCGCTTTGGCCTTGACCTGCAATTGCTCCGCCAGCCAGCGGATGGCATGGCTCAAGGTGAGAATGGCGTGGCCTTCTTTGCGAAAACCCTTGGGCACAATGGCGTGGGGCAGATCCCAGCGCTCCTCCGAGCCCAACACGCTCAGGTGGCTGTGGGTAACATAGCCCTCGATCGGGAAGCCGTTTGTCTTGAAGTCAGGAAAGACTTTTTCGAGGATATGGGTCTTGGTGAGCGCCCCACTCACGATATGGGCGCCGAACTGGGCACTTTTTTCGACCAGGGCGACGGTGAGGGGCAACCCGCTTTTGGCTGCCAGATCGAGCAGGCGGTGGGCGAGGATCAGATTCGAAGCGCTGCCCCCGACCAGCAGCAGATCATAGCGAATGGGTGGCGACATTTCTGGTGTCCGGGGTAGGTGTCTTCTGGAGTTTGAGTTGGCGGATGAGTTCCGGGATGACCTGGTAGAGATCGCCCACGATGCCGTGGTGGGCAAATTTGAAGATTGGCGCGTTCAGGTCTTTGTTGATGGCCACGATCGTGGCCGATTTGTCCATGCCGACCCGGTGCTGGATGGCCCCCGAGATGCCGCAGGCGATGTAGAGCTTCGGCCGGACGGTCTTGCCCGTCTGGCCCACCTGGTGGGCGTGGGCGATCCAACCGGCGTCCACCGCCTTGCGCGAGGAACCCACGGCACTGTTTTCGAAGCAGGCGGCAAGCTGGTACATCAAGGAGAAGCCCTCGGGATTACCCAGGCCGTAGCCCCCCGAGACGATCACCTCGGCGCCCTGCAGTTCGACCTGCTCGCCCATCGAGCGCAAGGTCTCAGCAACTACCAGCTGCAGGTCCGTCTCTTCGAAGTGCACTGCAACCGAATGGACAGTGCCTGTGCGTGCAGCGTCAGGAGCGAGCGGCGCCATCACCCCGGGGCGCACCGTAGCCATCTGGGGATTTTTCCAGGGTCCGAGGATGCGCGCTTTGAGCGATTCTCCAAAGCTCGGGCGGATGGCATACAGACAGTCGGGGTAGAGCCCGACTTTGCTCGGATCTTGAGAGTTGGTGTGCTCGTAAGGACCGATGTCGAGTTCGGTGCAATCGGCAGTGAGCCCTGTCTCGAAGTAGGCGGCGATACGCGGGGCCAGATCCCGGCCGGTGGTGGTAGAGCCCAACAGCACGATGTGCGGCGGGGTCTCCATCGCCGCGATGAGATCGATGAGCACCCGCCGGTAGGGCAGGGTGCGGTAGGCAGCCAGTTCCGGATGCTCCGCCACGTAGACCCGATCGGCCCCGTGGGCGATGAGCGTCCCGCTCAGATCGCCCGCCGAAGCGCAAGCGACGAAGGCCGCCAATTCCGCTCCGAGTTTGTCGGCCAAGATCCGGCCTGCTCCCAAGAGTTCAAAGGCGACCGGCCGGGCGCAGCCGTCCGCCTGTTCGACGAAAACGAGGACTTGTTTGGTGCTCATCGCTTCACAAGCTCCGGTGCAATCACCTGGGCGGCAAGCACGTCGTCCACCAGTTGCTGTAGGGGCTTGCCCTGGTAAAGGGTGCAGTTGCCGCCGATTTCGCCGACTTTCTCGGTGGCAGCCACGATCGTAGGCGAACCTTTGAGGCCGCAGCGCACCGGGTCGGCACCGATGTCGTCGAGGTTGACGGTGCGGATAACCCGGGAGCGCTCCGCTTCGTCGCGCTGCAATTGCTGGACACGCCGGGCACCGCGCAGGGTCTTGTAGGCCAGGCGGGGGGCGGAGTTGGCGACGGTGACGACCGCAGGCAAAGGGCAGCGCACCGTCTGGGAACCGCCTTCGATGACGCGGCGGGCGACAATCTCGCTGTGATCGATTTCGAATTTTTCGCAGTAGGTAATCTGGGGAACCTGCAGCCGCTCAGCCAGTTGCGGACCGACCTGGGCGGTGTCGCCGTCGGTGGTCTGCAGTCCACAAAAGACCAGGTCGAACGCCCCGGCGTAGCGAACGGTGCAATAAAGCGCATAGGCGGTCGCCAGGGTGTCCGAGGCGGCCAGACGCCGGTCGCTCAGCAAGATGGCCTGATCCACACCGTGGGCGATCGCTTCGTAGAGGATTTCGATAGCCGGAGGCGGACCCATGCTGATCGCCGTCACCGTGCCGCCGTAGAGGCGGCGGGCATGCAAGGCCGCTTCGAGGGCATAACGGTCGAAGGGGTTGAGCATGCGCTTGGCTTTGGCCCGATCGATCGTCCCGTCCGGGTTGATGCCGGCCTTTGCACCCTGGTCAGGCACCTGTTTGATCAGTACAAAAATCTTCACAAGAATGAATTTGGTATAGAGACTGGCTCTCGCGGCTTGATACTATCTCGATCCCCTTGTCGATCGTGGACTTCGTCACGATTTTTCTAGAATTTGCCAGAAATACCGCCGGACGCGGTATGGCCCACAAAAAGGTGCCCGCCCGGACCATCCGGGCGGGCAACCCATCGGGTTGTCGATTCAGCGGCGCTCGGGGGCGCCGTCGAAGAACCGCTGGGCCAAGTAACGCGATCCCTCGCGCAGCGCCATAGTTGCCAGATTCGTCACTACCGTTGCCATCAGAGTGGTTTGGCCGGTTTCCTTGATAAGCCGCTCCTCACGGCGGTTCGGCTGTGGGCCGCCAGCATCTGCCGGCAAAGAACGCCTTGTGGAATCCCGCGCGCCGCCAGGCAGGGCAAACCCCGCCGCCACCCCGGCTGCCGCCGCAAGGGTCGTCATGGCCAGTGGGTAGCGATAAACCCACAGACGCCAGCTCATATTGGCGCGCAACTGCTGTTGGATGAGCGTGGTGGTCTGAGAAATTTCGGCGCGGGTGCGCCGAATGTCTTCCTCAGCGGGCAGTTCGGGAGTAGATACGGGCTGTGCTGTCCTCGCAGTCCCGTTGCCGTTCTGCTGGTAGGTTATTGCTTGCGAGTCAGCCATGCGATGGTCTCCTGGGTTTCTTCTCTGGTGCGGCCGAGTTGATCGATTTTGCCCAGACGTTGCACCGACGAAAGGGCAATGAGTGCACCGCCGCCCAGAAACAGCGCGGCGACGATCAAAGCGGCAAGCCAGGGGGCAAGCCAGATTTCAAGCCCACGGATCAAGGCCAGGCCGACGAAGGCGACGCCGAGAACGGCGAGGATGCCGCCAATCACGATACCGCCGGACTGCGTGGCGAATTTTTTGCCGTCGGCCGCCAGTTCCTGGCGAGCTAGGCGCAGATGGGCCGATAACAGCTGCTCGACCTGCGAGACGAGTTGGCCCATTAGCAGGCCAAGGTTTGCTTCGGATTGCCGCTGCATGTTGCCGCTACCTCCGCAACAGGCGGGCGATCACAAAACCAACGCCAAAGGCGATCCCGAGGCTGGCCAGAGGCTGCTTGCGGATCGTCTCCGTCAACTGGTTGCCCAGATCGTCGACGTTGGTCTTTTCGAGGTACTCTGCTCCCCGGTGCAGACCACCCGCCACCTTTTCGGTGACTTTGCCGGTTTGGGAGCCGGACTCGCCGTAGCCTTCGAGCTTTTGAGCGAGATCATGCAGCTTGCCGGCAGTCTGGTGCAGGGCTTCGTCGATGCGCTCCTTGACCTGTACCGTGTCGGTGTTGTCGGCGAGGGGCAGCGCCTGACGGTGGCCGGCCTCCGGGTCGCGCTTTTCGGTCTCATCGGCACCCGCGCTCGGGTTGTCGTGGGGCAAGTAAGAAGAAAAATCGCCGTAGTTGGGCTTGTTTTCCATGGGGGTATCCAACGGTTGCTCTATGGCTTCCAGCATAGGAATCTGCACCACCAGAAGCACCGACCAAGGGGGTGAACTCCGCTCAGCCGCAAGGCGGATCTTGGTGGGAAAAACTTGTTATTCCAGATCTGGTCCTCTTCGGAGGCCAAGCTCTCATCTTATAGGATCACGGCTGCCCAGGGGTGGGCACGCAGAGTTGTCCGAGGGCAAAGCGAGCGGCAAACAGCGAAAAAATTACGAAGATCGAACCGGTATGCGCTTATTGGACAATCTTGCCGCTCCACAGTGATGCAGGCTGAGGACCGCCTTGTAGGCCCAGTGCTCCGGGCGGACGTCGCGAAACGGGTTGGGTAGGGTGTCGGCGGCTCCGGTGGCGCAGGCTCTATCGATTTGCTCTTCGGTGGGAATGCGGGGCGGTTGCTGGGCGGCAGCACCGGGCGGCAATGCGGTTAGGGCGAGAAGAAGGGCGGCGGAGGGTATGGGCATAGCAGCGTCGAAAGTAGCGAAATATCTACCCAGGTTAAACTCCCGCAGCCGGTTTGCTGCTTGGCGACATCTGTCCGGTGGTCCGTGCCAACTTGCTGCATGGGATCAGACAATGGGCGCGTAAGGGTTCCCAGGGAGGATACATGCCGCTTGGAAGGTTGATAGAAGGACGCTGGGTTGTCGAAGAGAAGGACCGGGATGCGGAAGGCAAATTCAACCGCACTGCGACTACGTTTCGCCACCAAATCACCCGCGGCGGCAGTAGCGGTTTCAAGGCCGAGCCGGACCGCTACCATCTGTATGTCTCTCTGGCTTGCCCTTGGGCGCACCGCACGCTCATCTTGCGTAAACTCAAAGGCCTGGAGGCAGTCATTGGCGTATCCATCGTCGATGCTGAGATTCGCGACAACGGCTGGAGCTTCGGCCAGGAGCCAGGATCGCTGCCTGACAGCGTCAATGGGGCGCGCTATCTCTGGGAAGTCTACTGCAAGGCGGACCCCCAGTACACCGGCAAAGTAACGGTGCCGGTGCTGTGGGACAAGTTCACCCACACCATCGTCAACAACGAATCGCGCGAGATTATCCGCATGTTCGACACCGAATTTGCCGCCCTCGCCGCGACCGACGCCGATTTTTATCCCGAGAACCGGCGCGGGCAGATCGACCAAACCATCGATGCGATCTACCAGCCTATCAATAACGGTGTTTATCGCTCCGGTTTCGCCACCAGCCAGCGCGCCTACGAAGAAGCCGTGGGCGAATTGTTCGCCGCCCTCGACCACTGGGAGCAGGTGCTCTCGACCCGGCGCTACCTGTGCGGCGAGCGCGTCACCGAGGCCGACTGGTGCTTCTTTACGACCCTGCTGCGCTTCGATGCGGTCTACCATGGCCACTTCAAATGCAACCTGCGGCGCATCGTCGATTATCCGAACCTCTGGAACTACCTCAAAGACCTCTACCAGCAGCCGGGAATGGCCGAGACCTGCAACCTCGACCACATCAAGCGCCACTACTACCGCAGCCACACCAACATCAACCCCACCGCCATCGTGCCCGCCGGACCGCTCGTCGACTTTGCCGCTCCCCACGACCGCGAGCGCCTGGGTTAGTGATCCATAGCGGCGATACCATCGTCCTGCGGTTCGGCCCACTGCCCTGCCGGCAAGGACACCGCCAGTGCCGCTTTCCCCTGCCAGAGATTCGGAGTCAGGTTGCCACCGGTGTAGTACATCTGGGTACCGACGTTGCCCGCCACCCCCGAGTGGCGCTTGGCAGGCAGAGGGGTGAGAACCGACCAGGCGTTGCTGAGCGGGTCGTAGGCGAATACGTCGGCCTCGGAGGAGCCATTGAATTGCTGTCCGCCGATGACGAGGATGCGGTTGCCCACCACGAGAGTCGAGGAGGAAATATGGCCGCGCGGCTCGGGTAAGCCCGCCACCCGCGTCCACGCCCCAGGGGAAGCAGGATCCCACACATCTACAAAGTTCTGGGCCACCAAATTGGCGTCGAAGCCGTACTGGCCGCCCACGGCGTAGATTTTGCCTCCCAAGGCTGCGTACCCCATGTGGGAACGCGGATTGGGCAGCGGGGCAGCGCTTGTCCAGGCAGCACCACCGTTGAGCGGCAGATACCAGTGCTCGCCTTTGTCCTTGCGGTTGACGTCGGCTCCTCCAAAAAAGTGCAGCCGGTTGCCTAACATGACCAACGCCCCGGAACCGCGCGCCTGCGGCAGAGGCGGCAGAGCGCTCCAGGTGTTCGAGTTGACGTTGTACTTCCAGACGTTGGTGGTGGCAAAGGTCTGGCCACCATTTTCTTTGCCGATGTAGCCGCCCGCCAGATACACGTCGGCGCCGACGACCGCTGTACCGGCGTGGGTGGTGGAGATGGGCAGGTTGGCAATTTGCTTCCAGGTGTTGCCGTCCGGATCGTAGAGATCCGAGCGAACCGAGGGTTTGAAGGTGGTGTCGGTGTAGCCGCCAAAGACGTAGAGCTTGCCTGAGACCATCGCCCCTTGCGCCTCGGCGCGGTTGATCGGGGCGGCGGTTTTTGTCTGCCAGGCAATCGCATCGAAACCGGGGTGGCTGGCAATCTCGACGCTGTTGATTTTGGTGTTGGTGCCCCCGATCGAATCGAGGGTCAAGGTGCCGTCAGTGACCTCCGTCTGCACAAGCACCTGCTTGAAGGGCAGCGCGGTGGTGGGTTGGTAGCGGTCGATGGCCGGGACGCCTTCGGCGTTGAGGCTGTGCTGACTATTGGTATAGACGGGATCGCCGACGCTGAGCTGAATACTGTAGGAACCGTTCGGCAAAGCATACTGCCAGGCGGCCGGAACCTTGATCGCCGTCGGATCGGTGCCGCCCGACGGGTACTCCATGTGCTGCAGGGTATTGAGACGCGGGTCGATGCCGACCACCTTTCGATCGCGGGCGTTGGGCGAAATATCGATCGGTGTCGGTGTCGCGGACGCCAGACTGTCTTCGCGCACCCAACCGAACTTGCGGCTTTGGTCGTAGGCTGCGCCTGTGTCTTCGATGTAACCGCTTGGCACGGTGGAGGATTTCGGCTGGAAATTGATTTGAGCGGTCAACAGTCCCGTGCTGCTTTGGGCAGCAAGCGACCCCTCCCAGCCGATCACCACCGGCAGGTACAAAATTGCGAACGGCAGCAAAACGATACCACCGGTCAGAAGCAGGCTTGAGTGTCTTGTAAGCACGACTGAAACACCTCAGAACGTCTACAGAAGGGAGTTTGAGGGCACAAACCGCTCGCAAACCGTTCAACCGGAGGCTCCCCGGCCGCGTGTCGCTGTCTTTGGGAAGTTCGCGGCTGCCGCGTAGGTCGCAAAGTTTGGCAAGGATTATAGCAAAGCAGAAACTGGGTTGCAATACGTACTAACCAATGCACGCTCACTATTTGCATGAAGTTGTGCAGCAAAGAGTATTCTGGCGTATTTGCGCTCGCGCCATCCGTATTTCAGTCTAAAGGTAGATGCCCGGACATCGCGGGGTGCTCACTGACTCAAGGAGCACAGACTTGCCTGATGTGGACGCAAATGGCTTGCCGTCACTATCATGAAAATATCTGAAAGAAAGACCGAGGTGTCTTCCAGGAGAGCGCAATGGCAGCCTTCAAAACTTGGGTGTTGGCCGCTCTGACCGCGGTGCTGCTGCCGGGAACGGTTCTGGCTTCCGACGAGAACCGTCTGCTGCTCAACGGCAGCGTCGAGGGCAACGAGACCTACAGTCGGCTTTACCTGTCCTCGTCGGCCTACGTCGTCAAAGATCGTGACTTCGCCCCGGAGCAGCCGCGGCTTGGGTTTTTCAGCACCTGGATTTTCGACCCGGCCCAGGACAATTTGTTCGAGGTGCGGGCACGCTACTGTGTTCCTGATCCTGGCATCGACACCGACCGGGCGGTGCTGCGCCGACTCGACTTGCTGGACGGCGAGCAGGTGCTGGTCTCGCTGAGTGAGGAGGTACGGGCGCTGCCTGCCCAGCGCGAGACGGTGCGCCCCGCCTACTACTCCCAGCCGTTCGCGCGGCCGGTCCACGGCTACCGCCCCACGCGCCATGGGCTGGTACCTTACGTGAGCTATTTGCCCTCGGCACCGGTCTTCAATCCGGCGGTGACCTGCGCCTCGGGTACGACCGGCTTCGAGCTTTCCCCGGCGGCCGATCGGTTGGCCGCCTTGCCCGACAAGACGCTCAAGGTGCGTCTGCACTTCAGCAATGGTGAACAAAGCGGTTGGCAACTGGGTGCGGCGACCGTGCGCGAACTGAAGCGCCTCGTCGCCGTGCGCGCCGAACTAAGCGGCCGCTAGCTTTGGATTTCTTGCTTAAGGCGTGGGGGCTGCCGGGGACGGTTGGCTAAGATTGGCCCGAAGCCAATCTAAGGGACAACCATGGCTGACAATCCTCTTGTTCATCTGCACGATTTCGGCCAGAGCGTCTGGATAGACGATCTGCGCCGCGACATGATCACTACCGGCGAACTGCAGCGGCTGATCGAAGCGGAGGGGGTGCGTGGCCTCACCTCCAACCCCGCCATCTTCGAAAAAGCGATCGTAGGCAGCGCCGCCTACGACGAACAGATTCGCGCCGCCCGCGGTCAATCGGTGGACGCCGTTTACGAAAACCTGGTCGTCAAAGACATTCAAGATGCCGCCGATTTGTTCCGGCCCCTGTACGAATCTTCCGAGGGGGCGGACGGGTACGTCAGTCTTGAAGTCTCGCCGTATCTAGCCCGCGACACCGAGGGCACGATCCGCGAGGCCCATCACCTCTGGGAGCGCGTCGGTCGGCCCAATTTGATGGTCAAAGTGCCGGGAACCGCCGAGGGCATCCCGGCAATCGAGGCGCTGATCGCCGCGGGCATCAACGTCAACGTAACGCTGCTGTTTGCGCGGGCGGCCTACGCGGAGGCTGCCGAAGCCTACCTGCGCGGTCTGGAGCGCCACGCAGGTCCGCTCGATCGGATCGCTTCGGTGGCGAGCTTCTTTTTGAGCCGCATCGACACGGCCGTCGATGAGCTGCTGCAAGTCCAGCTTGACGCTGCCGATACCGTGCAAGGCGAACGTCTGAAGTCGCTGCAGGGCAGTGTGGCGATCGCCAACGCCAAACTGGCCTACCGCCAATTCCAGCAGATCTTCGAAAGTGAGCGCTTCGCAGCGCTTGCCGTCCGGGGCGCCAAACCCCAGCGCCTGCTGTGGGCGAGCACCGGCACCAAGAACCCCGACTACCGCGACGTGCGCTACGTCGAGGAACTCGTAGGGCCGGCGACCGTCAACACGATGCCCCCGGCGACCCTCAAAGCCTGCGCCGATCACTGCGAACTGCGCCCCAGCCTGGAGGCGGGCCTCGCGGACGCCGAGCGGACGCTGGCCGAACTTGCGGCGGTGGGCATTGATCTCGACAAGGTCACAGAGGATCTGCTCGCCGATGGCCTGGCCAAGTTCACCGCCCCCTTCGACAAGCTGCTTGCCAGTTTGCGGGCCAAAACCGAGGCGGTGGCCGCCGGTTAAGGTTCAGGCCCACGCACGTAATCGCCGGAGCGGCCCCCGGACTTGCGCAGCAGCCGCACCCCTTCGATGGTCATGTCCTTTTGCAGAGCCTTGGCCATGTCGTAGAGGGTGAGGGCGGCGACGGCGGCGGCGGTGAGCGCCTCCATCTCGACGCCGGTCGAAGCCTGGGTCTTGACCGTCGCCTGCAGACAGAATCCGGGTGGCTCACTCTGGGGGATAATCTCGATGTGCACCGCGCCGATGGGCAGCGGGTGGCACAGCGGAATCAGATCGCCCGTGCGCTTGGCGGCCATGATCCCGGCGATGCGGGCGGTGGCGAGCACGTCCCCCTTGGGGGCGTTGCCCGCCAGAATCGCCTCGAGGGTGCTTGCCGCCATGCACACTCTCGCCTCGGCGACGGCGACGCGCTCACTGGCTTGCTTGGCTGTGACATCCACCATATGGGCCTGGCCGGCGGTATCGATGTGGGAAAGCGGCTGCAAACGAAAACTCCGCCAAATCGCCTCCATCCTAACGGCCCTCCCGAAGGCAACCTCGCACCTGAGCATAAATACTTAGTAAGATAAGAAGTGACCACTTTTGGAGAAGTGCGCCCGTGTTCTACAGATTGTCTGAGCAGTACCGCTACTTTGTTCGCGACCTGATCGTCAATTTGCAGGCACTTTCGATCGTCATGGAGCGCCGGGGTTATCTGGTCTCCTGTTACACCTGCGGGGAGGAGGCCGACAGCGCTTGCTTCATGGTGAGCATGGGCAATGAGATGATCCGCTTTTTGGTGTCCGACCAGGGCATCGTCTGGACCGAAATTTGCGACGACGCCGAACTGGTGCGCCTGGAGGGGGCCGAGGCGATTGCCAGGTTGCAGGAGTTGGCGGATCTGATCAAGCAGGGATTGATGGAGCCTGCTCAGCCGCTTTCAGCGCCGCTGTCCTCCCTATAATTGAGGGGAGGCCCCCATTCACGGAAGGTTTTCTGACAATGAGCGGCAACGGCTGGTTGTTCCTGGCTTTTCTCGGCTTGCTGGTAGTCTTTGTGCCCACGGTCGTCTTTTTGCTCTACAGAAGCGGCCAACGCCTGTTCTAGGCGCTTCCGGCATCCAGACCGCACCCCCGCCCGGGGGTGCGGTTTTTGCGACATTGTCTGGGGCAGTGGCCTTCTGGGAACAGGCTTTGTTAAAATGCTCATGGCCTGCGGCGTTGGTGAATGCCAATAAAGTTATCGATCTATACTTTGTGCGATAGGGAGTCAAACGCGGTCGGCGGTGAGCAAGCCGGGCATCTTCGGATGAATCTCGGAGTCTCTAAAGCCGATTCACCGGTTCCCACCTGGTTTACCAGAGGTCGCATACTGAGGTAAAACGGCGTTGCGGGTCTTCAAGCTTTTTCGGAGTTCGTCCGGTGTCGGCTTTCCCTACGGGTAAACTGGGGAACACACGGGCTTGCGGTGGAAAATCTCGATGAGCAGGTCAGGTCCAAAGGGCTTTGTCTACTGGTTGTTCGGGGAGCGCGCCGGCCGGGTCATCGTCGGCTTCTGGAACTGGTTGTGGGGCCGGCCGGTCGAGCAGGGCGGAGACATGTCGGTCAGAGTGGCCGAGCAGGCCTACCGCGACATCCAGCTTTCGGTCAAGCGGCTGACCGAGGCGGTGGCTACCCAGGTGAGCGCCTACCGCCGCGCCCAGCAGCTCTACCAGCAAAAAGTGCGCGAGTACCAAACCCTTGAGCAGCAGGCCCTGATTGCCAAGCGCCAGGGGCAGATGGATCTGGCGCGCCAGGCGCTCAGCAAAGCGCTCGCCGTCGAGCAGATCCTCCCGGAGTTGCAAGATCGGGTCCAAAAAGCCGAGCAGTACGCCGAGGCGGCCCGCGCCCGCCTTGCCAAAGAGCAGCTGCAGCTTGAGGAATATAAGTCGCGCCTGCAGAACCTCAAAGACCTCAACGAGATCAACAACGCCCTTGCCACGATGGCCCGGGTGAGTGACCAGTACAATATCGACTCAGCCCGCTCGCAGTTTGAGCAGGCGAGTTCCGCCGTGCAGCGCAAAAAATTTCAGGTCGAAGCCCTAAACGAACTGGCCGAGAACCCGGCTCAAAAAGTCGAAGACGACCTCAGGCAACTCTCCCTCGATGCCGAACTCGACCGCCGCCTCGGTTCATTGGGCGAGCCGTCCAATCCGCCTGTGAGGCTACCCGAGCGCGAAAACGAACCCGAACGCCGCCAGGACTGAGCATAGCGAGGGCGCTGCCGCAAATCATCGCCTATCTCCTCCCCAGGGTTGATCCCAAAACCCTTGACAGGATATTACGTATTATTAACTAAGAAAAGCTTCCGATAAGGAGGGGGTCGTGGGGTTGATGGGCAGCGAGCACAGCAAGCAAAAAGAGTTAGAGCGGTACTTGCTCAACAACGGCATCGTCAACCGGCGGGAGCTGGAGTTAGCCAAGAAGGTGCAGCGCGCCCAGCAGGGACCGCTGCCGATCTTGCTGTGGCAGTTGAGCTTTATCACGCTGGTTCAGTTGGGCGCCCTGCTCGACTGGAGCGGTCAACTTTCATAAAATCCACCCCGCCCCCAGGCGGTTAGGATGGATACGCGCCGGCGGCTTTGCGGCCATCAACCATTGGGACGCCTCCATGCTCATCCGCCCCGTTCACTACCGCGACCTCGACTCGGTACGCAAGCTTTACGACCAGACCAGCGGCTGTGCGGCCTTGGCCAGTCAGGATGTACTCCAGCCCTTGCGGGGCATCCACCGCCTGTACGGTCCGGTAAAACTTTTGAGCCTGTTCCGCAACCCGATGCAGCATGTCTTCTGCCTGCACGTCGCTCAGCTCGAAGGGCAGATTGTCGGGTTGGTGCAGGTGCGCCCGGTCAACGTCGGCTATACCACCTGGCAGGTCGAGCACATTGCCGTGGCGGACGATGTGCGCGGCCAGGGCATCGGTACGCAGCTTCTCAGCCATGTCTTCGAGTACTATCGGCCCGAGGCGCGCAACTGGATGGCCGAAGTCGACATCCATAACCGCCAGGCCCTGGCCCTCTATCGGCAAAATGGTTTTCAGTCGCTGGCACAGCTGTGTTACTGGCAGATCTCGCCCGCAATTCTGGCGGATCTGGCCCGCTGCGAGAAGCCGCCGCTCAATTTCTTCAAGCCAGTGAGCAACGCCGATGCAGCTCTGATGTGCCAGCTCGATACCGCCACCATGCCGCCCATCGTCCGCCAAATTTTTGATCGCCACCCGAGCGATTTTCACCGCAGCGTCGTCACCCGCACCTTCGAGGCGGCGGTGCGCTCGTTCAACCAGACCCTGCGCGTCGCCCAGTTCGTCTATGAGCCCCAGCGCAAGGCGGCCATCGGCAGCTTCGAACTGATTCTTTCGACGACCGGACTGCTGCCCCACCGTGCCCATTTGCTGGTGCATCCCGCCTACACCTGGCTCTATCCGCAGCTGGCCGTCCACATCGCGGGCATCTTGCAAAATTACCCGGCCCAGGCGCTGCAGGTGGTCTCGACCGACTACCAGCCGGAGCGCGAAGAATTTCTCAATTCAATCGCGGCGGAAGATATCGAGCGCCGTTTGCTGATGTCGCGCTCGACCTGGCCCAAAGTGCGCGAGACGCGCAATCTGCTTGAAGGACTGCAGCTCAAGGACATGCTGCCGGGCTTCTCCCTGGGCAACAAGCAGCCTTTGCCCGAGCCTTTTCAGCGCTCCGAAAACAACCGTGACCAGGAGCCCCCTCCGACGACGGGCTGGCGATGAATATCACCACCATCGCCTTACCAAAAGGGGCCTTGCTCAAGAGTACGATCGCCCGGCTGCAGGCCATCGGCATCGATTTCGGCGAATTTCTCGAAGGCTCTAACCGGTTGTTGCGCCTCGAAGATCGTTCGGGCCGCTACGAGGGTCTGCTGGTGCGCGCCCAGGATGTGCCGGTGTACGTCGCCTACGGCCAGGCCCAGGTGGGGATAGTCGGTTTTGACGTCCTTAAAGAAAAGCAACTGCCCGTCGCCCAGGTGGCGGATCTAGGTTTTGGCCACTGCCGCATGTCGGTGGCGGTCAAAAGTGACAGCCCCTACCGCAGTGTGCAGGATCTGCCCGCCCACTGCCGGGTGGCCTCCAAGTTCACCACCTGCGCCAGGAGCTACTTCGAGGAGCGAGAACTGCCCGTGGAGCTGATTCCCCTCTACGGCTCGGTGGAGCTTGCCCCACTCACCGGCATGGCCGAGGCGATCGTGGACCTGGTGTCCACGGGCCGCACCCTCAAGGACAACGGCCTGGTCGAACTCGAAAAAATCTTCGACAGCACCGCCCGGCTGATTGCCCATCCGCTCAGCTACCGGCTGGGACGGGTGGGCCTGCACGAACTATTGGGGCAGATCCAGACGGCGGCGGTCCCGGCCTAGCGCTGTAGCTGCATGAAGAACATCATCACTACTCCAGGCAGGCTTGCCAGGCCAAACAGCAGCAGGCCCAGACAGATAAGCTTGTCGATCATGCCGGCCATCACGCCCGTGTGCTGCTCGACAACCGCCCCGTAGCGCTCGTTGTCCCAGGAAAAACTTTCGTCGGAAGCCGGGTTGGAATTGGATCTCGGACCAGAAGTCATCGCCGGTGCGCCCTTCGACTCTCACGTAACTTATAAAATCGACGAGTAATTACGGCACACAAACTTGACAAATGTTTATAAACCGAGTCATGAGGCTGTGGCTTTGAAGATCAAAAAGTAGTCCTGCTCGTCGGCTTTGACAAAGTCGAAGCTGCGCACCAGTTCGAATCCGGCGATCTTGGCTTCTTTGATCACGACGCTGCGATCGAGGCCGTGGTCGCTGCCGGTGCCGTTGCGGTCGATAATTCCGACCAGGCCACCGGGTTTGAGGGCAAGGCGGGTGTTCTTGAGCAGGGCCACCGGGTCGGCCACCTCGTGATAGGTCTTGAGGAGCAGCACGGCATCGACGCTCGCCTTGGGCAGTTTCGGGTCGCCGGGTTCGCCGAGCACCGTCTCGATATTGTCGTAGCCCTCGCGCCGGGCGCGCGTCGCAATTGCTTCGAGAAATTTGTCATTGATTTCGACGGCGTAGACTCTGCCCCCCGGGCGGACGCGCCGGGCGGCGCGCACGCTGAACCAGCCGCCCCCCGCCCCGATGTCGGCGACGGTTTTGCCCGGTTGGATCTGCAGCTCGTCCATGACGCGATCAATCTGCAGGCGCTGGTCGCGGCCCGGGTACTCGAAAATATTCGTGCTGCCGGTGTAAGGTTCGCTCACGGGGCGCTCGGTCTGGGCGGTCACCAGGCGCGGGCCGCAAGAAACAAGCAGCAACGCCCCAAAGGCGGCGGCGAACCAACGGTAAGCAGGCACAGGCGAACTCCCAGACAACGCCTCCATGATAAGAAACAGACCGGCAGCCGCCGCGCCGCGTGCTAACACAGAAAAAACAACCGATCACCATGGCTGCCCAAACCTATTCATTCGATGTGGTCTCCGATTTTGACCGCCAGGAGCTGGTCAATGCCGTCGACCAAGCCCTGCGCGAGATCAACAGCCGCTACGACCTCAAAGACACCAAGTCGGAGATTGCCCTCGAAGAGGAGCAGATCGTCATCAACACCGCGAGCGAACTGAGCCTCAACGCCATCTACGACGTACTTTGCACCAAGGCCGCCAAGCGCAACCTGTCGCTGAAGATTTTTGCGCCGGGCAAAGTGGAAAGCGCCTCGGGCAACCGGGTGCGCCAGAGCGTCGCGTTGCAGCGCGGCCTCAGCCAGGAGTTGGCCAAGCAGATCACCAAGCTCATCCGCGACAATACCAAGACCACCCCGCAGATCCAGGGGGATGCCGTCCGGGTGAGCAGCAAGAGCCGCGACGATCTGCAGACGGTCATCCAGCTGCTCAAAAGCCAGGACTACCCGGTGCCGCTGCAGTTTACCAACTACCGTTAAGGTCGGCCGGACCGTTCGGCAGTTGGGCGATCGGACTGTCGAAATCCACCTCGCCCAGAAACTGCACGCCCAAGGTCTGCATCGGCTTCAGGCTCGCCGTCAGGGTGCCTGTCTGCCGCTCGGGTGCGGGCGGTGCGGCGGCAGCCCCGAACAGTGTCCCCAGCAGGCCGACGGCGGCCCGCGTCTGGCGGGAATCGGTCGGAAGACCCAACAGGTCGCCCCCGGCTTCCAAGAGCGCGCCGCTCGCCTCGCGCCCCGAATAGCGGGGGGTTGCGGTGCCTGTACGGCGCAACCAACCGGGAATGGGAGCGCTGGTCGCCCGCACGGCGTAGACGTTTTGCCCGATTACGAGCGATTCAATGTTGAGCGCACCGCTCGTTTCCCCGGTGCGCTCGAAGCGGCCCACCAGCAGCGCACCGCCGGGGATCGTCAGGCCGCCCGCCCGGGCGGCCACCGGCACGGTAACGGTACGGTGTTCTTCAAGCGATAGCGGAGCACCCGAGTTGGGCAGGATAAGAAACTGGACGTGGGTGCCGGCGGCGATGCGCGCAAGGCTCACCTCAAAGCGCGGCACAGGCGTCTGGGCGAGAGCGGCGGTCGGCAACAGCAAAAGAGACACCAACGCAAAGCAGAAATTCATGGCACCTGATGGGACAACGACAGGGCCATTAGAAGCGGCAGCTTCGCGCACGGGCAAAATTCGCGGCGCTTCTCTAACTACTGCGGTCGGCGCCGCACAGGGCGGCTGGGCATTGGGTCCGGCGCAATGTATCGTAAAAAACGGGGGGACTGTTTCGGATGGTGGCGATGAGACGCAGGGCGCTGGTGGGGGCTTTGGCGGCGGCGGGGTGGCCCGCGGCGGCCAGTGCCGGCAAGCCGCAACTGCTCGAATTTTGGGCCTCCTGGTGCGGCGTGTGCCGGGCGATGGAGCCGACGATGGCGGCACTCAAGGAGCGCTGGGGCAAGCAGGTGGATATCCGCATCGTCGATGTGGACGAACCCGAGAATGCCGCCCTGGTGCGCCGGTACAAGATTTTTGGAACGGCAACTTTTGTGTTGCTCGACGGTCGGGGCAAAGAAGCCTACCGCGGCAGCGGGCAGATTCCCCAGGCGGTTTTCGAGGCCGAGTTCAAAAAAGTGCTTTGAAAGTAAAAAAGGTGTGCACCCATGCGTAAATTGCTGCTGAAATCCGCTTTGCTCCTGGCTCTCCTGCTCGCAGGTCCGCAGGTTGCCTTGCTGGCTGCTCCCCGGGTGGGCGAGGCCGCTCCCGCCTTCGAGCTGCCGGTGGCGGCGGGTAAAAAAATCTCGCTCAAAGACTTCCGGGGCAAGTGGCTGGTACTCTACTTCTACCCCAAGGACATGACCAGCGGCTGCACCATCGAAGCGCAGCGCTTTCAAAAAGACCTGGCCCAGTACAAACAGCTGGGTGCCGAGATTGTCGGGGTGAGTGCCGACGCCCTCGACTCCCACAGCATGTTCAGCAAAAAAGAGGGTCTCACCTTCTTGCTCGCCTCCGACGTGGGAGGCAAGGTGGCCCAGGCCTACGACTCCTGGTACGGCCTGGGCGATAGGGGCATGGCGGCCCGCAACACCTACCTCATCGACCCCCAGGGGCGGGTGGCGAAGGTCTTCTCCAATGTCGACCCGACCGGCCATAGCCGGGAGGTGCTCTCCACCCTCAAGCAAATCCAAGCTAAGGCACAGCGTTGATGAACACGGTTCAGCAACTATTCGACCAGAGCATCCAGCGCTACGAGGCGGGCGAAGCGGCTGCCGTGCTGCTACCCGTCTTTCGCGACATCGCCGAGAAACAACCTAAAAACGGCCCGGCCCTCACCTGCCTCGCCTGGCTGTATCTGCTGAACTGCGAAGCGCCCAAAGCCCTCAAAGCCGCCAAGCAGGCGACCAAACTCGCCCCCGCCGACGCCCAGGCTTACGTCAATCTTTCCCTCGCCATGCTGGAGACAGGCCAAAAGGGTGTGCGCGAACCGATCGAGCGCGCCCAGCAGGTCTGTCAGCTCGACCCGAAGCAGGCCGAAGAAGTGCGCAAGAACTTCGCAGAAGGTCTCAAGCGCCGCCCCGAGTGGAAGGAACTGACCAAGGTGCGCAACTGGCTCTTCGAGAGTTAGCGCGCCTGCGCAGGGACGCTACGTCACCTTGATCGGCAGCCGGCTGCTGGCGGATCCGGACCTGGCTCTGCTTGCCCGTTTTGTCGAGCCCGACAACGAACCGGGGGCCGTCAAAGCTTTTCGCGATGCCCTGGGCGAAGTGCGCTAAAATCCGATTTCGCCGCCTACAGTAAGACCATGCTGCGCTTTTTGACCGCCGGGGAGTCCCACGGGCCGGGGCTGACCATCATCGTCGAGGGCATTCCCGCGGATCTGCCCCTGTTGGCCGAGGACATCGACCGGGATCTGGCCCGCCGCCAGGTGGGTTTCGGCCGGGGTGGCCGGATGAGTATCGAGACCGACCGGGTCACCTTTCGGGGCGGCGTGCGGTTGGGCCGCACGATCGGTTCGCCCATCGCCATGACCCTCGAGAACCGCGACTTTAAAAACTGGGAAGTGCCGATGTCAGTCTCGCCGGTGGATCCGGGCGACGAAGCGGTGCGCGCCCAACTGGAGGCCAAGCGCATCACCCGACTGCGTCCCGGCCACGCCGACTACCCGGGGGCGGTCAAGTACGGCCTTGCCGACGTGCGCAATATACTGGAGCGCTCCAGTGCCCGCGAGACCGCCTCGCGCGTCGCGGCCGGAGCAATTGCCAAGCAACTGTTGCGCCAGTTCAACATGCACGTCCACTCCCACGTCGTCGAAATCGGCGGCGTCGGGGCGGGTGAATCCGTGCGTTCCGCCCTGCCCACTTTCGAGGAGTGGAAAGACCTCTTCGAGCGCGTCGAGCAGAATGACCTGCGCTGCCATCCGGATCTCTACGACCGGCTGCGCTCGCGCGTCGTTGAGGCGGCCAAGGGCGGCTACACCCTGGGGGGTGCCGTGGAACTGGCGGCCTACGGCGAGATTCCGGTGGGCCTCGGCTCCCACGTCCACTACGATCGTCGCATCGACGGGCTTCTAGCCGGGGCGGCAATGTCGGTGCACACTGTCAAAGCGGTAGAAGTCGGTATCGGCACCGCCGCCGCCCGCGAGACGGGCGCCGATGTCCAGGACGAATTTATCAACGCCCACGGTGAAATTGCCCGCACGAGCAACCACGCAGGCGGTATCGAAGGCGGGATGACCAACGGCCAGCCGGTGCTCCTGCGCGCCTACCTCAAGCCGCTACCCACCATGCGCAAGGCCCTCCAGTCGATCGACCTTATCACCCGCGAGCCGTTTGAAGCCCACTACGAGCGCTCCGACACCTGCGCCGTCCCCGCCGGAGGTGTCGTCTGCGAAGCGATGACGGCCATCGTGCTCGCCCAGGAACTGCAGCGCAAACTGGGCGGCGATTCGCTGAGGGAAATGCTGCGCCACGCCGGGCGCGGACAGGTCTGAGCACATCGACCTCTTCGTCTTTGTGATAATCTGCTCACAAAGGAGACTGCCATGAAGCCGATCCTGAACGTTTCCGATGCTGCCATCCGCGAGCTCGAACATGGCGAGCACTTCGCCTGCCGCCTGGCGCAGCTGGCCCATCCATTGGGTGCACAGTCCATCGGTGCCAACGTGACGCGCGTCCCCCCGGGCAAGGCCGCTTTTCCGTTTCACCACCACTACGCCAACGAAGAGCACTTTTTTATCCTGAGCGGCAGCGGCACACTGCGCGTCGGCACCGAAACCTATCCGGTGGGGCCGCACGACTACATCTTCACCCCGCCCGGCGGACCGGAGGCAGCCCATCAACTGGTCAACACCGGGCATGAAGATCTGGTGTATCTGGCTATTTCGACTCTGCAACTGCCGGAAGTGGCGGGTTATCCAGATTCAGGCAAAACGGGCATCCGGGTCACCGACGACGTCCCCTCCGGCTCCGCCGGGAACGGCAGATTCTTGATCTGCGATACGTCCAAGGGCGAAGTGGGCTACTGGGACGGCGAAGACGGGCAGGCCATAGCCCAGATGCAGGCCTCGACATCGGTGCCGTAACATCACCGCGCCGCCTGGGCTTGCGTCGTGCCGTCCCGGTAGAGCCGGCCGTTTTTGATTACCAGCCGGACCTGGCGCAGGGTTTTGATGTCCCGCGCCGGGTCACCTTCGACCGCTACGAGATCGGCCAGCAATCCGGGTTTGATCCGCCCAATACTGGTTTCCATGTGCAGCAAACGGGCGTTGACCGATGTGGCCGCCTGCAATGCCGCGAGCGGTGCAAGCCCGTACTCGACCATCAGTTCCAGTTCGCGCACATTCTCACCGTGGGTGAAGACCCCGGCGTCGCTGCCGTTGCAGATGGTCACCCCGGCGGCGAGGGCCGCCTTAAAACTGGCGCGCTTCTGGCTGAGGGCCGCAGGTTCGGGGGTAGTGCCGGGTTTCCAGCCCCGGTAGCGCTCGACCGCTTCGCTTGCCGCCAGGGTCGGGCAGTAGGCGACACCGCGTTTGGCCATCAGGGCGAAAACCTCGGCGGTACCCGCATCGCCGTGCTCGATCGTCTCGAACCCGGCCAACGCCGAGCGGCGCATCCCTTCAGGATGGGTGGCGTGGGCGACGGCGGGCCGGCCGCTGCTGCGCGCCACCTCGACGATCGCGCTCAGTTCGGAGGGCAAAAAAGTGGGTTGTACTTCACCATTCGGTCCCCAGCGGTAGTCGGCGTAGACTTTGATCCAGTCGGCGCCCTTGCCGATCTGATCGCGCACGACCCGGGTCAGCCCTTCGACACCGTCCGCCTCCTCAGCCCCCTGGGGAACCGCAAAAGCCGGGTCGAAGCCCTTCGGCGCGTAAGACCCCGTCGCCACGATCGCCCGGGTGACCACCACCAGCCGCGGCCCGGGCACGATGCCCTGCTCGATGGCCTGCTTGAGGCCGACATCGGCGTAACCCGCCCCTTCGGTGCCCAGATCTCTGAGGGTCGTAAACCCGGCCATAAGCGTACTGCGGGCCGCCGCGACCGCCCGGGCGACGCGCAAAGTAAAAGCTTCTTTGAGCACCTGGTCGTCCCAGAGCGCTTCGTTGTAGGGGTGCAACAGCAGGTGCGTGTGCAGGTCGATAAGCCCCGGCAGCAGCGTTAAACCCGGCAGGTCGATAATTTCGGTGCCGCTTGGGACACCCACTTCGCCAAGTGGCCCCGCGGCTGCGATCCGCTCTCCCTTGACCAGCACCGCCCAACCCGAATGGGGAGCATTGGCACCGTCGAAGACCGCCGCCGGTTTGAGCAAGTAGCTGCGTGCGGACTGGGCGGTGGCCGCTCGCGGACTCAATACCAGCACGGCAAGCACCAAGAGGAGCACTTTGATGCGCCCGCAACACTCCCTACCCAAACGCTGGACTCCACTATCTTTTCCCTATCATGCCTTTTATTGTGTACAAGCTTCGGTATGGTCTACGGCCAACTGGAGTATCCCAATGAGCCAGACGAGTTTTGAACAGATGACCACTGCCCAACTGCGCGCATACGTGCTTGAGCACCGCGAGGATGAAGTAGCCTTCCATGTCTCCATGGATCGCCTTTACACCGGCGAGCTTCCCCGCAGGCGGTGACGTGCGAGCACAGATCGAAGAGGTGCTCCGCCGCCGGCGCGGTGAGCACTAGTACCCGCAAGAAGACTACGCCCGATCGAAATCTTCCGGCGTCGCGTTCTAAGCAGCTCGGAATCAACAGCGCCAGTTCTTTAGACTTACTCCGGTGTTAGACTGAATCTTGACTTGTAGGGAGACCGTCGATGACCGTCGAGCAGAAAGTGCGCGAGCGCCTGGCTGCGCTTGGGGTAAGCAATCCGAGCGTGGAAGTGGAGGAGGAGTTTTTGGTGAAGATCGTGTTGCCTGCGGACAGCACAGCCGATCTGCGCCAGATCCAGAGCGAAATGAACGCCCTGGACGTCTGCGTGACCCGCCTGGTCAAAGCAGGCGAAGCCTGATGTCCTCCTCCGGACTCTGGTAGGATTCCGGAGTTGCTCTCGGAGACCCCGCCATGGATTCGGATTTGCTCAGTCTACTGCCCCAACCGGAAGCGATCGACCGCCGCACGTTCATCGTGACCACCCTGGCGGCAGGTTTTGCCCTGGCGGTCTTGCCGGTGGGAGCGGCGACCATCAACACCGACACCACCGGACTGACCGCCGGGGAAGTGAAAATCCCGGTCAAAGACGGCGAGATTCCCGCCTACCGGGCGATGCCCGCCACCGGCAACAACCTGCCGGTGGTCCTAGTCGTGCAGGAAATTTTTGGCGTCCACGAGCACATCAAAGATGTCTGCCGCCGCTTCGCCAAACTCGGCTACTTCGCCATCGCCCCGGAACTGTACGCCCGCCAGGGGGATGTCTCCAAGATGCAGGACATCAAGGCGATCTCCGAGGTGGTGAGCAAAGTGCCCGACACCCAGGTGCTCTCCGACCTCGACGCCGCCGCAGCTTACGCCGCAAGCACCGGCCGGGTGAATGCCGATAAGCTGGCCGTCACCGGTTTTTGCTGGGGCGGGCGGATCACCTGGCTCTACGCGGCCCACAATCCGAAAGTCAAAGCCGGAGGCGCCTGGTACGGCCGCCTGGTGGGCCAATCCAGTCCCAACACTCCGACCTACCCAGTCGATGTCGCCCCCAAGATCAAAGGGGCGGTCCTGGGCCTCTACGGCGGCCAGGATCAAGGCATTCCCGTCTCTACCGTCGAGCAGATGCGCAAGGTACTCAAAGAATCGGGCAACCCCTCGGAGATCATCATCTACGAACAGGCCCCCCACGGCTTCCACGCCGACTACCGCCCGAGCTACCGCCCGGAAGCGGCCCAAGATGCCTGGCAGAAACTGCTCACCTGGTTCAAGAAGCATGGAGTTGTGTAGGCAGGGTTGTAGGTGTCAGGTTAAAACGGGAGCCTGTCCAGTTGACGCCTATCCTCCTGAGCGCCTAACGCATTCAGCACGATGCCCCAGTCGACACGCATCGTGCAGGCCCTATAAAAGTAAACCTCTCCCACCCACCAAACCTCGTGCTTCCCCGTGCCTTTAAGTCCGGGGGGTGTCGGGGGGCTGGCAGCCCCCGGACGCGGGGAGGCTGGAGAGCGCGAGAGGGGAAGCGCGAAGGGGGTTCCGCCTCTCGCTCCACAGACCCTCGTGCCCAGCCAACTGCCAGGTCTTAGATCTCGAAGATCAAGCAATAGAACGAGCAGCGGTGCCCGTCAGGATCGTGCAAGTTGAGGGCAACTTCCCGCGCTCCCAGAGCCGCATGGGTAAATTCCCGGCGTTCAAAAGCGATCCCCTGGGTGCTGAAACGCTCTGCCAACGCCTCCAGAGCCTGTTCGTCCGCGAGCTTCCAGCCAAAGCGCACCGGCAAAACTCGCCCCTTCAAAAGCAACAGTTCCAGGCCGTAAACGGCAAACAGAACATACCCGGCTTCGCTTCCCACCTGCGCCCGCCCATTTAGCATCCGCTCATAAAACGCCTGGGAGCGCACCAGATCCGCAGTGCCCAGCTCGATATGAACCGCCCGGATAGCCGTGGCAAAATCGTCTGGCTGTGCCTCGGATGTCTCTGTGTCTTTCACCGTCGCTCCCGTCCGCTGGCAGGACCACCAGCAAGCACTCTACTACGTGCGCCGGGTGGTCTTTATCGAAGAGCAAAACGTTCCGCCTGAGATCGAAATCGACGAGTGGGACACTCTGAGCGTCCACGCCCTGGCCTGCGACGCCGAAGGAAGGCCCATCGGCTGCGGCCGACTCCTCCCGGACGGGCACCTTGGACGGATGGCGGTGCTTGCCGCCTGGCGCGGCCGGGGGGTGGGAAAGGCTCTGCTCGAGTGCCTGCTTTCCCTGGCACAGGCCGCAGGGATGGAAGCCATAGACCTGAGCGCCCAAGTGCACGCCCAGCCCTTCTACGAAAAATTCGGCTTCAAAGCTTTTGGCGAAATCTACGACGAGGCGGGCATCCCGCACCGGGCGATGCGGCGGGTGCTGCCGCGGGATACTCGCCGCCCTCAGCAGATCTCAACGCAGGAGCCGAGGACCTGACATCTGCCCTCGGCGGCGCCTGCGGCGGCCCACCAGCCGCTTCCAGGCGCTGCCGGTCCAATCGCTCAGACTGTGGCTTATCGCCCCCAACTCCAGACCCACCAGCCCCCAGACCACCGTGGAAGTGTTGGCGCCACCCCACAGCGATAGCATTTGCCAGGCTCCCTGCCAGTCGAGGGTCACCCCCGCCAGCCGTTCGAGCAGCAGGGCTCCCGGCACCCCCAGACTGACCGTCACCACCGCCAAATAGATCAGCCTGCCCAGGGTGCCCACCAATGGCCCGTGAGAAAAAAGCGAGCGGTGCCGGGCAATACGCCGATAGGGCAGCCAGATCCAGCGCAGAAGCCCCCAGCGGCGGTACTGGACGGAGTGGGTATCCAGGTCGCCCCCAAACATCAATCCCGCAAACAAATACGCACACGCCGCACCCAGAGCGGCCTCGAAAGCACCGCTCACCAGCCAGACGGCGGCACCGGCGGCAGGAACACTCCACCAGGTAATCCGGTCGTGGGTAGGGCCCAGGGGCATCCTCAGCCCCCGTTTGGATAGTCGGCCTCAAACTTCGCCACCAGCTCGTCGATGCTTGCAAGCAACTGCCGGGCAGCCCCCCGCAGCATCAGATTCGGATAGCGCGCCCGGTCGGGATAGCCGTAGGCCATCTCGCTGCGCAGGGCATAGACGGGTTTGGAGCGGGCGTAGGCGTAGCCCACCTCGAAGGCCGTTCCCGAGTCGGCGTCGGCTCCCGAAAGATTGGCCACCACGACGGCGCTGGCATCGATGCCCGCCACACAGCGCGCGAAGACTTCCGCCGCCCCGGCGTCGGCAGGAATTTCCGCCTGCGGCAAAAAGACCCGCCCCAGGGGGGCGAGTCTTGCGGCCAGTTCGGCCTGGTAGGCCTGCTCGTAGGCGTTAAAGAGCGGTCCTGCCACGTAGAAGCGGTAGGCTAGCTCGCTCACCCTAGAATCCCCGCCCGCCGATGTCGCCACCGAAGACGTTGATGTCGAAGGTGAACTGGATTTCGATGCGGTCGCCTTTGTAGGCGGCAGGTAAGGGGCCAAACGGAGCGGCGCGCTGCACCGCTTCCATGGCCGACTCGTCGGAGGAGCGCGAACCGGAGGAGCGGCCGACGCGCAGGTTCATGATTTGCCCGTTGCGCGAAACGGTAAACAGCAACACCGTGCGCCGGGAGTTGCCCGCCTCAGGAGCGATCCAGTTGCGCTTGACCTTGCGCTGCAAGGCGGCCATGTAGGGGCCAAAATCGACATCCTGGGCGGCGTCGATGCCCGAGCCGTCGCCGTCGCGCCCGGGATTGAGCGTGCCGCTCTCGCCCAGGCCGCCGTTGCCGCCGCTGCCGCGGCTGGCGCTCAGGGGACCGCCCAGGGCCGAGGCGGGCGCCAGGGAAGATCCCGAGGTGGCACTGGAGCGCGAGGCGCGGCGCTTGGTAGCCGGGGCGGGCGGAGCGGGCTCCGGGGTCGTCTCCTGGGGAAGCGGTGCCAGCTCCGGGCTGGTCTCTTTAGGCGGCTCCTCGATCTTGGGCAGCACCGCCTCCGGTGAGGGCGGCGGGGCGGCCTTCGGCTTGGGAGCCGGGGTGGGCTTGGGCTGCTCCGGCCGGGGAGTCGGTTGCTCGGCCCGGGGCGGGGGCGGAGTGGGCTGCGGCCGCGGCTGCGGAGTGGGCCGGGCCTGCGGGGCGCCCTTCACCCCCGCGTCGGTGGGCAATTGACGGTTGCGCTTTTTGGCGGTCGAGTTGGCGTTGGATTTGGGAGCATTCGGCGGCGGCTTGACCTTGTCGGTCGGGTCGGTGAGCGTAAATTCCATCGGCGGCGCCGGCGGTTCGGGCGGCGTCAATTCCGGAAATTTGATATTGAGCGCTTCGAAGAGCAGCGGAATGATAATCGCGAGCACCGCCGCCGCCACGGCCACCAGCAGGTGAATAAACAAAGACGAAACAATCGCCGGGTAGAGATTGGCGCTGGTGCGGCGCGGATCGGCAATCACGCGGGTGTTGGCGAATTTGTCCGGCAGACCCTGCTTTTCGCCATCCAGGCTTGCGAAGATAAACGCGAGCACCAGCAAAAAGCCGCTGGCCAGAAGGCCAAAGAGCACCGAGCCGAACACGTAACCGACAAAAAGGGCACCCCCCAAAATCAAATAGCTGATCAGGTGCCGCTTGAGCAGAGTACCGAGGTTCAGGTCGCTGTCGTCGGCGCTCACCATGCGGATGCCCACCAGCCGCTGGCCCACCGTCTGGCCCTTGTGGCTGAGCGGCCAGATGAGGTAGTTGCCCAGGGCGAGGATGGCGTAGAGCCCCAGGGTGCCCAGGGCGAGCGCGGCCCCGTCCGGCCCCGCCCCAAACAGTGACAGCAGAGCGCCGAACACCTGGGCGAGGGTAAACGCCACGAGCAGCAACAGCGCCTGATCGAGAATCAGGGCACAGAATCGATACCACAGGCTCGCCAGGGGCTTGAGCACCTGCAGCCTGGCAGTCGATCGGGTCCGGGTCAGAAGATTGGCTGTCATAAGGGCATGGCTGGAGCGGAATTCCCCGCGTTGAGCTTTATTGTACTGATTGCTGGGCGCACTGGCAGGTGGGACAGAAATGGGTCGAGCGGCCCGCCAGCCGGATGCGCTCGATCGGGGTATGGCAGACGCGGCAGGGCTGGCCTTTGCGCCCGTACACCCAGGCGGTGCCGGCGTAGTTGCCGTTCATGCCCTGGGCGTCGGTATAGTTGCGCAACGTCGCACCCCGCTGCGCGATGCCCGCTTCGAGCACCTTGACTACGGCTCGGTGCAACCGCTCGAGGGCAGCCGCATCAAGCCCGCCTACGGGTAGGGCGGGATGGATGCCACTGCTGAAGAGGGCCTCATCGGCATAAATGTTCCCCACTCCCGCCACCAGTTGCTGATCGAGTAGGGCGCTTTTGACCGGCTGGTTGCGCCCGGCGAAGCGCCCCGCCAGGTATTGGCCGTCGAACATCTCAGCAAAAGGCTCGGGACCCAGCCGGGCGAGCCCACCCATCACCCGCTCCGGGGGCACCCCCACCGGAATCAGCCAGAGCCGACCGAAGACGCGCATGTCCTCAAAGCGCAGTTCGTGACCGCTCGCCATGGGTATCCGGACTCTAGCATGGGGTTCAAGGGGAGCTTCGGCACGGCGCCAGAGCAACCTCCCCGACATGCGCAGGTGCACTCCCAGGGCCGTCCCCTGCTTGAAGTAGAGCAGCAGGTACTTGCCGCGCCGAAGCATCCTATCGCTGAAGACCTGGCCTATCATCTGTTTGCTGAAAACGGCCGGATCGGCGGGGTAACCGACCGAATCGCTGCGCAAAACCTCCACACCCGCCACCCGTTCGTCGGGCAGATGGAGGAGGAGGTCGCGGCGCAGCGTTTCGACTTCGGGCAGTTCAGGCACTTAGGCTTCGACTTCTTCCAGTTCGCTGACGCCAAAGTTGTTGGTGTTGATCCCCGAGTAGTTGACCTTCTCGAAGCGGACCGTCACCGGGTAGATCGTCCTTTCGTTCTTATCGACCGACGCAACCGTACCCACCTCCCGATACCAGTAGGACTCCTTGCGTAGGATACGGACTTTGGCACCTCTTTCAATGGCCATAGCGTTCGCCTTTCTCACATACGGGTGTGCGCCGTGTTCACATTACCGCGAAGGCCCGAGACCACCGGGCCATCCTTTACACAATGCAACGATTGGCGCGTTTTGCCATCGGCAGGCGGGCACGCTGTTGCTCGCTGCCACCGGCGACCGTCAGCTGTGAGCCGGAAAATATACGGCACCTGCTCCAAAACTTGCGGCTGGCTGAACTGAACCGACGGGTACAACGTCAGAAGTCCAACACCGAACGTCGAGGCAACCGCATGCGCAGCGCACTGGTTTTGTTACTGATCGGCTCAGCCCTGGCACTCCCGGGCGCGGCTTCTGCCCAGAGCTATCCCTACCAGGGCTCCTCGCCCTACGGGTATACCGGCGGCGCGTATCCTCAGGCCGGTAGCGCCAACAGTGCCGCTCGCCGGGCACAGCTTCGCCAGCGTTGGGCACAACTGAGCCCTCAGCAGCGGCAACAAATTCTCCAGCGCTACCGGCTGAAACAGCGCTCTCAGGGTGGTGTGGGGCGGCCCGGCGGATTCGCCCGGCCTTAAGGCACGAGTCCTTTTGCGCCGAAGGCTTCCCTCTTGGCATAAACAAGATGTATCGTTCTGATTGACTGCGTTTATGGTGAGGGGTAGAAACATGCGCGCATTTGCGAAGTGCCTCGGCGCGGCGGGGGTAGTGGCCTGCCTGGTCGTCGGTGTCCCGCCGGTCCTGGCGACAGAGGAAGCGATTTTTGATTCCGGCTATGCTCAAGTCAATACAGTTTCGGAACTGACCGATGTCGATCCGACCAACTGGGCGTTCGCTGCGCTCAAATCGGTGGTGGAGCGCTACGGTTGTCTGGAAGGCTACCCGGACAAAAACTACCGGGGCAACCGGCCGCTGTCGCGCTACGAATTTGCTGCGGGCCTGAACGCCTGCCTCGAAAAAATCAACGAATTGATCACGGCCGGTTCGGCCAATCTGGCCACCAAAGAGGATCTGACCACGCTGCAGCGGCTTTCGGAAGAGTTTCGCAACGAACTGGCGGCCTTGCGCGGTCGCGTGGATGCCCTCGAAGCCAAGACCAAAGATCTCGAAGCGAAGCAGTTTTCGACCACCGCCAAGCTGGATGCCGAGGTGATCTTCGCCGTCAACGGCCAGAACGCCGACCCGAACGCGATCATCCGCGACGGAGCGGGAAACGAACAGCTGGCCGGGGGTGGGGCGAACGTCAATTTCATCAACCGCACCCGCCTGAATATTCGCGCCAACTCGCTGATTGTGCGAGGCGACCAGTTGCGCGTGCGCCTCAACACCTCGACAGGCGAATCGACGCCGTTTACGTCTTCCCAGGGCCGCATCGGCCGCATCGACTACGCCAACACTACCGGCGGTACCCTTGATGGCCGCGGCCCGGTGGATATCGACAAGCTCTACTACGACTTTCCGGTTTCGTTTTTGGGCGGCACCGACAACCTGCGCATCCGCTTCGGGCCGTTGTTGCAAAACATTGAACTATTGGGCCGCAACAAGTACACCCAGACTGAAGGTCAGCACTTCTCGCTGCGCAACTTCCGGCGCGACCCGCTGCTCATCCAGATTCTGGATGGCAATCACCCGGGTGCCCACATCGACTGGCGCCTCAGCCGCGAATTTGCCTTGCGGGTGATCTATCTGGCCCTCGACGGCGGTTCTGCGGGCGCTAGCCCCAGCACCCTAGGAGGCGTTCCCTTCGGCGGCTCGGGCCTGTTTGGCGGCAGCACCCAGGTGGCTGCTGAAATCGGCATCCGGCCTTCTCCGTCCATCGACATTGGCCTGGGCTACAGCTACGTCAACGTCGGCTCCTCCGCCAGCAACGGCGGCTTCATCTTCGGTGGAGCGAGCAGCAACGGCGGCGGCGACGCCCGCCTGCGCTACAACAGCGACAACGTGAGCAACGTCGGCCACTCGATTTTTAACGCCCACGTGGACTGGGACATCCTGCCCCAGCTTGCTGTCTTCGGCCGCTACACCCTCACCAACGCCAGCTTCTACGGCTACAGCGGCGGCGATTTCAACATCGGCGGCTCGATCGACGCCAATACCTGGATGGCGGGTCTCGCCTTTCCGGATCTGCTTGGCCGGGGCAATTTGCTGGAGCTTGCCTACCTGCAGCCCATCAACATCACCAACAACGGCGTCGTCGCTTTCGCAAACTCAGGCAGCAACCCGTCCTCCGACCCGCGCGGCGCGGCCAACGTATTTGTAGGCACCCTCGACGGCTCGACCAACCTCCCCTTCGCCCGCAGCAACGTCGAAGGAAACATTGCCGCAGCCTACCGATTTCGGCTGACCGATCGCCTCTCACTCACGCCGGAGGTGTACTTTATTCTGGGGGCCAACAACGTCAACCAGCAGGGGCTCACGATCGGCAATGTGAGGGCGACGTTCGAATTTTAGGCGGCATCGTAGTCGCTGAGCAGCGCCTCGATGAATTCGTAGCTGTTGAAAGGCCGCAGGTCGTCGATCTTTTCGCCCACGCCCACAAAGCGAATCGGCAGCTGCAGTTGCTCGACGACGGCCAGGGCAATGCCTGCCTTGGCCGACCCGTCAAGCTTGGTGATCACTACACCGGTGAGTCCCGCGGTTTCGCCGAAGACCTTGGCCTGTTGCAGACCGTTCTGACCGGTGGTGGCATCGAGCACCAACAGCGATTCGATGTGGGCGTCGACCGCCTGCTTGTCGATAATGCGCCGCACCTTGGCCAGTTCGTCCATCAGGTTCTTTTTGTTCTGCAGGCGGCCTGCCGTGTCGACCAAAAGCAACTCGACCTCGCGGGCCTTGGCAGCGCTGATGGCATCGAAGACGACTGCGGCCGGGTCGGCTTTAGGAGAAGGGTTGGCCACTACTGTCACCCCGGAGCGCTCGCCCCAGATGGACAGTTGCTCGACGGCGGCGGCGCGGAAGGTGTCACCGGCGGCGATGAGCGTTTTGTAGCCGGAACGGGTGGCAAGAGAGGCAATCTTGCCGATGGTGGTGGTTTTGCCCACGCCGTTGACGCCGACGATGAGCCAGACGTTGAGTCGGCCGCGCCTGGGGGCAAAGGCGGTGGGATCGTCTCCTTCAAGTTCCAGTTGCTTGCGAAGCTGGGATTTGAGAAACGGCATCACCTGGTTGCCGGGGAGCGCTTCGCGGCGCACCCGCTCCTGCAAAGCGGCTAGAATGCGCTCACTGACTGTGATTCCCACGTCGGCCTGCAGCAATAATCCTTCGAGTTCCTCCAGTTCGTCCGGTCCAATGGGTCCGCGTCCGGCCAGCGCTTTGACGTTGTTGACCAGGCTGCGGCGCGTGCGCCCGAGGCCGAAGCGCAGTTTCTGCAGCCAGGTAATCTCCTCAACGGTGACATCCTCGGGACGACGACCCTGGGCGGCCAGCACCTCCGCCGACCACAAAAATCCGGCGTCCAGTTCAAAGCGGGGTTTCGCTTCTGCAGGCGGCGCCTGGAGCGCTTCCGGTTGAGGTGCGGGCGGTGCAGGCGGCGTCTGGAGCGCTTCAGGCTGGAGTGCAGGCGGCGCTTCGGGAGCGGCGAGCGGCTGGGCCACCGGCGGCGGTTCCGGGGTGCGGGGGCGGTTCAAAAAGCGCCGCCAATCGAAGACGGCCGGACCGGGCTCGGGCTCGGCGGCCTGGGCAGGCGCCGCTTCGGCGGCCGGAGGCTCGGATGCAGCCGCAGCCGGTGGTTCGGGGGACGGTTCAACCGTCGGCCTGCGGTTGAGGATGCGGCGCCAGTCGAACAGGGGCGCACTTGCGGGGGGTTCCGGCGGTGGTGCGGCCGGAGCCGGTGGCGAAGGCGGTTCCGGCGGGGCGGGTGGAGCGCTCTCAGCCGCAGCAGGCTGGACAACCGGCGGCTCTTCAACAGGGGGCACCACTTCGGCCGGCGGCAGCTCCTCGGCCACCGGCGCTGCCTCGACGGGCGGCGGTTGTTCTGCCGCCGGCGCTTCGACCGTTTTAGGCTCAAAAGCAGGCAGGACTTCCGGGGTAGGGGGTGCTTCGGGTACCGGTTCGGGTAGGGGCGGCCCCTCGACAGGAAGCTGTTCGGCCACCGGGATCTCGACCGATTCAGGCTCGAAAAGAGGGGGAGCTTCAGGTACCGGCGGTTCCTCGACCGGGGCCGGTTCTGCTTCGGCTACCGGCGGTATCTCCACCGGCCAGGTTTCCACTGCGGCAATCGGCGGCACTTCAACAGGAGGTGGCGCTTCTGCAGCCGGCGGTAGCGGCGGCACTTCGATTGCAGGGGCTTCAATCGCCGCTTCCGCAGCCGGCGGCGGTTCGATCAGTGTGGGCGGAGCTTCGGCAATCGGCGGTTCTAGGACCGGCGGAGGCTCGACCGGGGCAGTGGGCTTGGTGCCGTAAAGCACTGCCTGCCAATCGAAAACGGCCGGACTGACCTGTGGCGGTTCTGGGGCGATGATTTCCGGGGCAGCGGGCGGCGGCGGCGGGGCAGGAGGGATAACAGCCTCGGTTGTGGGCGCTGTGGTGGGCGGATGCGGTTCTGCCGGTGCGGCGGGTCTGGTGCCGTACAGAACCGCTTGCCAGTCGTAAGCGGGCGCACTCGGTTCCGGGGTGGGTGCAGGCGGAGCGGGCGAAGCCGCTGCTGCTGCGGGCGCTTCGAATGCGGCAGGCACTTGCGGCTCTACCGTCGGCTGCTCGGCCAGTTCCTGGTTGAGCTTTTCCTGGGCGAGGCGTGCCCACTTCATATAGTCGGGCTCGGCGGCCGGTTCTTCTACCGGCGCAGGCTGCTCCGCTTCGACCGGTGGCGTGGGCTGGGTTGGTTCGGGAGCCGGCTCTTCTTTTTTGTCTTTCTTGATGAAACGGTTGAACCAATTGAAGACCATAGACGCCCCGTGACACCTCTGCTTTCAATCCTAGTGCGCACGCCGCGATCTACCAGGGGCACCCCGCCGCCGCAAACCGGCAGCAGACGGGCGGCACTCACCGGGCGAAGCGGCCTGTCTGCGGCGAGCAACGCCCACAGAAAAGGCCTTTCGCAGATCGCATATCTCGTCAAAGCGGAGCCTAAAGAGTTTTGGGCAATGGCCCAAAGAGTTTTGGGACAAGGGATGTCCCCGCCTTCACACCAAACTACGAAGTTTGAAAACCAGATTGCCCAGGGCGATACCGAATCGAGCCATATCGCCTGCAAATCCTGTGCTCCAGATACCGTGCTCACAAATCAAAGGAGACGATTGTGAAGTATTCATTGCTCATGCTGACGTCTTTGATGGCGTTGGTCGCAGGAACTTTGCCCACTTATGCCCAAAGTTGGAACCTCACTGGCAACGCCGGCACCTCCGGCACCGGCAATCAGTTTGCCGGCACCACCGACAACAAGACGTTCTATCTCAAGGCCGACTCGAAAACCGGACTGCGCATCGTACCGGCCGGCAGCGTGCCCAATCACGTCGGCGGCAGCTTCTACAACGCGGTGGGCACCGGGGTAAACGGCGGTGCCGTCGGCGGCGGCGGCTCACAAAACGATCCCCACACGATCACCGACAACTACAGCACCGTCGGCGGCGGTGCCCAAAACCAGGCGGGCGACGGCGCCGGGACGGTCGAGGACGCCGCCTACGCCACGGTGGGCGGCGGGTTTGGCAACTTTGCTTCGGCCTTTTCGGCCACAGTGGGCGGTGGCTACGCCAACAGTGCCCTGCAAGGCGACTCGAGCGTGGCCGGGGGAGCTTTCAATCTTGCGGACGGGGAAGGTGCCGGCGTGGCCGGGGGGTTGTTCCACGACGCCACCGGCGATTACGCCACGGTGGGCGGAGGCTACGGCAATCTCGCCTCCGGTTACGTGTCTACCGTCGCCGGGGGCTACTTCGGCGAAGCGACCGGCTCCTACTCCGCCATCCTGGGAGGTTACTTCAACGAAGCGACCGGCAGCGGCAGCGTCGCCCTGGGCTGGCGGGCCAAATCGCTGCACTCCGGGGCCTTCGTCTGGAGCGACTCTTCGAGCGGCGATTTTTCCTCCACCGCCTCCCACCAGTTCCGCGCCCGCGCCTCGGGGGGCGTGACCTTCTTCACCAACAGCGCCGCCACCGTGGGCGCCACCCTTGCCCCCGGCTCCGGCTCCTGGGCGGTGGTGAGCGACCGCGCCCTCAAGGGCAACTTCGCCCCCGTAGACGGCGTGCAGGTGCTCGAAAAACTGGCCGCGCTTCCCATCGGCACCTGGAACTACACCAGCCAGGATGCGAGTGTGCGCCACATCGGACCCACCGCCCAGGATTTTCGCGCCGCCTTCGCGGTGGGCGAAGACGAGCGCCACATCAGCACCGTGGACGCCGACGGGGTGGCGCTCGCGGCCATCCAGGGGCTGCACCGGCTGGTGCAGTCCAAAGACGAGCAAATCCAACAACAACAGCAACAGCTCGCCGCACTCCAGCGGCGCTTAGAAACCATCGAGCGCGTTGTCCAGGCACCACAGGCACCGTCCTACCGCGCGGCGGTTTACACCCAGCCGGCTGACCGCTGAATCTATTCCCACCAGAAGGAGCAAAACCATGCATCTCTATCGCAAGTTTCCATGGGCGGCGGCGGTGTTGCTGTTGTCCGGTACCCCGGCCTTCGGCCAGAATCCGTCCCCGGTCGATCTGCAGGCCGAGGCGGCCTGCGCGCGGCAGCCGGGTCCGCTCGAGCGCGAAGCGCGGCAGCTACGCCTGCAGACAATCGCCGCTTACGAACAGGGCGAAAAAGAACAGGCCCTCAGCCTGCTTCTCCAAAGACGGGCGCTGCAGCAGGGGGTGCGCCAGGAGCGTTCCGCCTGCCGCGGGCGCTAAGGGGTGACGTTGGTCGGGCAACATGCCGTAGCGGCCTGCCCCTCGTATGGGGGGTTGAGCACGAACAGCGTGTAGGTGGCCATGCACACCGGCAGTTCCTCCCGGGGTTCGCTTCATCACAGGTCCAGTTCGCTCTCCTGGCCTAGTTCCGGCAATTCCGGTCCTCGGTACTCCTCACGCCGCCCCTCATTCCATTCCTGCAGATGTTGCTCATGGAAAGCCCGTTTTTGCTGTTTATTTTGCCACCAGTACTCCTGTTGCTGTTTCTGGTGTTGCCATTCTTCTAAACGGTTCTGGCACTGCAGTTCCGACAACTCGCGTTGGCGGCGTTCCCATTCTTCTTTCTGTAGATTCCATCACTGTTCAAGCTTTTCGCAACCGATTTCCCAGTCACGCCGGTCTTTTTCGCGCTGCAATGCGAGGCTCCAGGTCGTGCCACGCTTGAGGGCCTCCCTGCGGGCCGCTTCGACGCCCGCAGGGCTTTGCGCCCAGTCGCGCTCCGCTTCGAGTTCAATGAGTTCGAGGACTGGTTTTAGCGAAGACAGTCCCTTGTGCGCACGCCGCAGGTTTTCAATAAGACGCTCCCGTGTCTCGGCATCCGGGATCATGAGTTGTGGGTTCATGGCAGCCTCCACTCGTCCTTCACCTCCCGGATTGTCTGAGGGGCTCAATGCGCAGATTGACCTCGGCAAGTACGTCCAGCAGTGCTTTCATAGTAGCGGCTCCACGTATGGCGGCTGTCGTGCTTGTGCTTGTGCTCGGCGCGCCTGCCACCGCCGGCGGCTGAGGGTGGTCTGGGAGATACCGAGGTCGCGGGCGATCCGGTAAGTGGACTTGTCGGATTGCTCGCTAATCCGGACGGCTTCGGCGCGTTGCTCGGGTGTGTATAGCGGTTGTGGTTTGGTTGTCGTGGGCTCCTCCTCACTTTTGAGTCTACGGGGAGTGTCCACATAACCCGGGCAAGCTCAAAAGCGGCTTGGACCTGCACGACGTTCGCCCATTCTCCACAGCGCCCTTTCAGTAGCCATCCGTCCGGTTGGCCGCTTGCCGCGAAACTGGGCTACAGGATGGCGCGTATGTTTGGCGATTGAAGATGCTCTTGAAAGCAGCGTCCGCGGGCCTCTCGATTGAGCGTGGACAAAAATTCACCACAATTGCGGTAGCAGATTACACTGAGAGCCATGGCCACCACACACACGACCATCGAATGGACGGACAAAACCTGGAATCCGGCCACCGGTTGCACCAAAGTCAGTCCGGGTTGTCGCTATTGCTATGCCGAGGCGATCACCAAGCGATTTAAGAACCATTTTGAGCACGGCTTTCAATTTAGTCTGCACCCGCAAAGGCTACTGGAGCCAGCTCGGTGGCGCAACCCCAGCCGCGTCTTTGTCAATTCGATGAGCGACCTGTTTCACGAACAGATGCCTCTAGATTATTTACTGAAAATTTTTCAGGTCATTGCCGCAACACCACAGCACGTCTATCAGGTACTTACCAAGCGCCACGAGCGCCTCGGCGAGCTAGCGGCGCAGTTGCCATGGCCTGAGAATTTGTGGATGGGTGTATCTGTCGAAAATCAAAATTATGTCCATCGGCTCACTTATCTTAGGCAAATTCCGGCCAGGGTGCGTTTCCTATCGTGCGAGCCGCTTTTGGGGCCGCTGCAGATGGACCTAACCGGTATCCACTGGGTGATCGTCGGTGGAGAATCTGGTCCAAAGCACAGGCCCATCGATCCGCAGTGGGTGCGAGACATTCGGCAGCAAACCCACGACGCGGGAGCGGCCTTTTTCTTCAAGCAGTGGGGAGGACACACGGCCAAGGCCGGAGGGCGGATGCTGGACGGACATTTGTGGGATGAGATGCCTGCGGCCTGGGAGGAGCATCTGGCTTGGCTGCAGAACCACCGCCTTCACTTCAAGCGTTCTGTGCCGACGACAGATCGGGGAAACTTACGATGAGATGGTCGGCCATCGTCCCTTTTCTACGGGTTCCAGTGGTCGCGCGCACTTGAATCTTGCCCTGGCGCTCCAGTTCAAGCAGTGCGGCTTTGTAGTTTTTGCTCACGTAGGGTGTATCGACGTGGTGGCGCAGGAAGACCTGCTCCACGCTAAGGCTTTGGCCTGCGTAGCGTTGCAGCAATTCGTCCGCCAGGGTATCTAGAGGGCGAGACATCTCAAAAAGAAGCCTTCGTTGTGGGGGAGCGGGGGCATATTCGAACGTCGGAACCCCTTGATTCGAATGGCTACTCTCGTTGGCCATCACGTCTTTCATCAGGATGTAACCGCGCTCGGCTTTGGAGACAAATACGATGTAATGGCTGGTGCGGCCACCGGAGGCGTTCTTGAAGCGAAAGGGCAGCACATACCTGCCGCCGGCTTTGAGCGCCTGAGAGAGTGCCTCGACCACCGCGAGTTCCCGCTCCTGCGAGGGTAGAACTGCCACCTGCTCGCGCAGAGTTTGCGCTCTGGGTGGGCCAAACAGGGCGTCCATGTGGGCCTTGACGGCGGGGTTGGCGAGTCCCATCGAGACCCGGTTGTAGTTGAAAAAGAAGATACTGTCGCAGCCCCAGTCTTTGAGGACGGAGTTGATCAGCTCCAGGGACAGCCCCTTGTATCCCCACGGATCGACAAAGAACAGCGTCGGCACAAAGTTGATCTGCTTGAAGCGGCGGGCAAGATTTTCGCCCACATCCTCGTTCCAGATTTCCGGGGCATAGCGCAGGCTTTTGATGCCAGGAAGATCTTGAATTGCTTGCCGCAAGGTTTCGCAGGCGGCGCCGTCTTTGTCGTTGAAAATCGTGACCAGCATCTGCCGCAGCCTGGGGTCGGCGACAGCCTGCGCCAAAACCTTCAGCGGTGTCGATGGGGCTCCATCTGCGTATTCACCGGGGCCGCAGAACAGATCGATATAGGCAATCCTGCTGCTGGAGCGCTGCGGATACTTCCGCGCCGTGCTAATCATCACCTGTGCCCAAGCCCAAAAATACTTCGAGACGATCGCCGACTTGACCTGCGATTGCTCGGTGGACTCGTCAAAGAAAGATGCGTCGGCCACGGTCACCCCTTCCTCCGAAAAGCATCCCGTGTTCTCCTATCCAGGATAAACGATGAACCGGTCGCCCTAGACGCCAACTGCCGAGCTACATCCGGCTCAGAGGGGCAGAAACCACACGCGGTCGGCAATTTCCATTGGCTCCATGGCCTTGGCAACAATCTCCAGATCGTTCACGCACTCTCCGATGCTGGCCCGCATCGGATGCGCGTAGATGATGCCGCTTCCTGCCGCCGTTGCGCCTCGACCAGCAAATCATCGTCCCGGGTGAAAAGAACCCGTCCCAGTTGGATAGCGCGATCGAGCACGGCAGAGTCCGAGGTTCCACCCCTGCCATCTTCGACCACTGAGAGCACATCCACGCCCCGGCGGCGGAGTTCCCGCATCACCGGTCCGGGAACATTTTCATTGAAGTAGTAAGCAAGGCTCAGAAATCACCCTCGGCAGCCAGGGCTTCTTTGAGTTTGCGTAGCTTTTGGGTGACGGGATCCTCTTGCTGGTCGCTGCGCAGGCGCTCGGCATACGCCGCATCGCGGCCGATCTCTGCATCCATCGCCTCCTTGTGGTCGTAGTAGTAAGCCAGGGCCGAGAGGATCTGACCGAAAGTGAGATGGGGATAGGCATGCAACAGGGCCTCCGGTCCGTGAGCCCAAGCGGTATGATCAGCGGCCAGGTGCTTCACTTTAATCCGGGTGCCCTCGATGAGGGCACGACCATTTCTATCAAGAATGATGTGTTCGTAAGTCGTCGTGTGTTTATCGTATGTATCGATCAACATAGGCTCCAGCATGCGCTCTGAAAAATGATTACTGTTGATGTAAGAGTTGATCTCGTCTTGATGATCGCTGTAGTAGCTCAACGCATCGAATACTTGAGCCAGGGTCAGATGGGGTAATCGGCTCGGAATGGTTTCAGGCGAGACGCCTTGACGCCAGATTTCGACGATTGCGCGCACGGGTGTACGAGTTCCTTTGATAATTGGTTCACCACTCAAGATGCTCTCGTCCAGAAGTGTTGAATCAGTGAACGCTTGCACACAGTTCGAGGGGCCAGACCCTGCGCCTCCAGCTGCCCAGCAATTTTCCCAGCCAATGCACATAACTGACTTCCTGACACATGCAACATTGCAAGT
>JAESGW010000454.1_pt1 | contig 39763 bp, 39 predicted proteins | sample 9269791 | NCBI WGS metagenome assembly JAESGW01 (sample SAMN16773120, study PRJNA677053) | algae metagenome | isolation source: Aphanocapsa lilacina HA4352-LM1 and co-occurring heterotrophs from near cave... | place: USA: Maniniholo cave, near Haena, Kauai, HI | collected 2009-07-28
CCGACAGACCACGGGTTACCTGACCAGATATGTTGTCTCTTCCTAAAGATCATTGACCTGCCACTTGGCGTCTCCGTCCTCCGGCATGCGTTTTTTTGTGACCTCACGACGGTATCTGCGCCGGAGGCAATGGCCCTTCTGCATTGCTACCCGGATTCCGCTACGCTTCACCCGGGGCTACAAAGATTCCGCTCCTACGGAGCTATTGATGCATGACTTCGGTTTCATCAAACATCCGACATCCGACATCCGACAACCAACATCAACCCGTCTCCGTCCTCCGGTAGGTTTTTTTGTGCACTCACGACCGTTTCTGCGCCGGAGGCAATGGATTAGGTTTGTCTGATGCCAGGGGTTCCGCTGCGCTGCACCCCTGCCTGCCCGCCGTGGTGGGGCTACAAAGATTCCGCTCCTACGGAGCTGCTTACATTCTGGTTCATGACTTCAACCTCGGCCTTTGGCGGACACAAATCCCATTTCGGATAGGCGCGCGGGCCGACGTGGCAGCGGGCCAGCGTCTGGCCAAGTGCGGTTGGAGCTTTGCCACGTCTTGACCTTTTGGTCCTTTTGGGTCAAGCCAAAAGGACGTGAAAGAAAACAACCGTCGAGGTTCCTGAGGCTTCACCAAAGCTCTGTTGCTTGAATGCTGGATTGTTTACCAAATCAACCGCCTTTTCCAATCCATATCCCTGTGCTGAGGTTGAAACTTTTGATCCATTTTACCTAGTGTTAAAACCCCAGGCTACGGTATCGGCCGTACCTACGGCACGCATTCACCTATTCTGGGTCCTGACTTCGGATCCCGGGCCTTTGGCGGACACAAATCCTCCTCGCACGGCCTGTGCCTGCCTCGCCGCTAGGCGGGTTCCCACAGACCCCTGGACCATTTGGCGTCGCCGCTCCGTCCTCCGGCAGGTTTTTTTGTGCCCTCACGACGGTTTCTGCGCCGGAGGGAATGGCCTTTCTGCATTGCTACCCGGATTCCGCTACGCTTCACCCGGGGCTACAAAGATTCCGCTCCTACGGAGCTATTGATTTCGCCGTGACTCCGGTTTGGGGTTTCTCTGCCGTGCGTGCTTTTGAACAAATCATCGGTATGATAGGCGCGGTGGCCCGACGTGGAAGCGGGGTGCGCGTGAGAACTGTGAGGCGGGAGCTTTGCCACGTCTTGATTTTTTCGTTCTTTTTTATCAAGAAAAAAGAACATAAAGAAATCAACGATGGAGGTTCCTGAGCGCTTGCCTCAACGGATTTTTACTTCTCCCACACGGCTTGTGCCTGCCTCGCCGCTAGGCGGGTTCCCACGGACCATCGGACCATTTGGCGTCGCCGCTCCGTCCTCTGGCAGGTTTTTTTGTGCACTCACGACGGTTTCTGCGCCGGAGGCAATGGCCTTTCCGCATGGTTACCCCGGATTCCGCTACGCTTCACCCGGGGCTACAAAGCTGCCGCTCCTATGGAGCTTTTGATTTCACCGTGACACCCCTTCGCGGTCTTTCGTCAACGCCGGAAAACCTGCCTCTTGCGATCACTACCAACTGCCACTGATTACTGATCAATGGACTTCGCCTTACCGCCAAACTGCGGTTGACCGAGGTCTGTGGACCGTTGACCAAAGTTCCATCAAACGTCAGCCTTCACAGAACCTCGACTTCGCTCGGTCTGACACTGGACATGCAGCATCCGACTGCCTCCCCGTGCGCTAGACGGGTCCCCACAGACCACGCATACCCTGACCACAGGTATGTTGACTTTTCCGAAAGATCACCGACCAGCGACTTGGCGTCTCCGTCACTATGGTCAGTGTCCGCATAGACCATGGTATCAATGCCGGCTATACCTTTTGATTCCCGACATCCTACTTTAGAGTTCCACCATAAGATCACAAAAATATTATTTTCAATTTTTTGACATATACATATCGAAAAACGTATCTTGCATTGCTTTTAGTAATCTACGTCACTTTTTTCTGCTATTTTAAAACTTAACACGCAGAAAGGCCGGAGCGTTTTGCTTCGGCTTTTTTTATCCCCGGTCAGAGGTGTCCCGCAATCGGGGAATTTGCGGCTCCTTTATTCGGGTTGCCTTCTTGGGTGCCCACATGTTCTGTTTTTCAAACAACTCACTTGGAAATTTGCTCTGCCGTGCGTGGTTTTGAACAAATCATCGGTATCATAGGCGCGCTGACCCGACGTGGACCTGTCCGCCGCAGGAGGAAGCGGGGTGCGCGTGAGAACTGTGCGGTGGGAGCTTTGCCTCGTCTTGATTTTTTACCTGCCCGCCTTGGAGGGGTTCTTTTTTTATCAAAGCCTGTCCCGATTATTTCGGGAAAAAAAGAACTTAAAAGAAGAGACGCTAGAGGAAGCAAGGATTGAATTGATGTGTTTAAGGTCTGTCCCGACAGACCACGGGTTACCTGACCAGATATGTTGTCTCTTCCTAAAGATCATTGACCTGCCACTTGGCGTCTCCGTCCTCCGGCAGGTTTTTTTGTGCCCTCACGACGGTTTCTGCGCCGGAGGGAATGGCCTTTCTGCATTGTTACCCCGGATTCCGCTACGCTTCACCCGGGGCTACAAAGATGTCGCTCCTACGGAGCTATTGATGCATGATTTCGGCTTCATCCGACATCCGACATCCGACAACCAACATCAACCCGTCTCCGTCCTCCGGCAGGTTTTTTTGTGCACTCACGACGGTTTCTGCGCCGGAGGCCAGGGCCTTTCCGCATTGTTACCCCGGATTCCGCTACGCTTCACCCGGGGCTACAAAGATTCCGCTCCTACGGAGCTATTGATGCATGACTTCGGCTTCATCAAACATCCGACATCCGACATCCGACATCAACCCCTCTCCGTCCTCCGGCAGGTTTTTTTGTGCCCTCACGACGGTTCCTGCGCCGGAGGCAATGGATTAGGTTTGTCTGATGCCAGGGGTTCCGCTGCGCTGCACCCCTGCCTGCCCGCCGTGGTGGGGCTACAAAGATTCCGCTCCTACGGAGCTGCTTACATTCTGGTTCATGACTTCAACCTCGGCCTTTGGCGGACACAAATCCCATTTCGGATAGGCGCGGGGGCCGACGTGGACCTGTCCGCCGCAGGAGGAAGCGGGCCAGCGTCCGGCCAAGTGCGGTTAGGACTGAGCGTGTAGGATTAGCCCGCCGCGGCGGGCTAATCTAGCGAAGGGCCAGCTTGCAGGGCGGGCCACGTCTTGACCTTTTGGTTCCACCCCTGCGTCCCGGCTCCTCGCTAAAAATACCCACCGGGTATTTTTTTAACGCTCGGCCCTAGGTCAAGCCAAAAGGACGTGAAAAAAAAAACGTCGAGGTTCCTGAGGCTTCACCAAAGCTCTGTTGCTTGAATGCTGGATTGTTTACCAAATCAACCGCCTTTTCCAATCCATATCCCTGTCCTGAGGTTGAAATTTCTGATCCATTTTACCTAGTGTTAAAACCCCAGGCTACGGTACCGGCCGTACCTACGGCACGCATTCACCTATTCTGGGTCCTGACTTCGGATCCCGGCCTTTGGCGGACACAAATCCTCCTCGCACGACCTGTGCCTGCCTCGCCGCTAAGCGGGTCCCCACGGGTCATCGGACCATTTGGCGTCACCGCTCTGTCCTCCGGCAGAAAGCTCGTTGCGGCTGCCATGTTTCCTGCGCCGGAGGCAAAGGATTAGGTTTGTCTGATGCCAGAGGTTCCGCTACGCTTCACCCGGGGCTACAAAGATGTCGCTCCTACGGAGCTTTTGATGCATGACTTCGGTTTCATCAAACATCCGACATCCGGCATCAACCCCTCTCCGTCCTCCGGCAGGTTTTTTTTGCCCTCACGACGGTTTCTGCGCCGGAGGCCATGGCCTGTTGGTCTTTTCAACCCGGGGTTTCGTCCTATCGGACTTTACCCCGGGCTATTCACCTTTGACCCCTTCAGGGTCAGGTTTCGATATGCGTTACACCGTAGCCCCAAAGCCCAACCTGACATGACTTCGGTCTCCGGTCTTCCGTCTTCCGTCCCGCTGCTATTCGGCATTTGCAATGGCGAACCATTGGGTATTTCTGGTATTTGAATTGCGATTTTCGGCCGCCCCGCCAGCACCGAGCTGACTTTGCAACCTTGCGACCTTCCCACTGCATTACTTCGGTTTCATCCAACATCCGACATCCAACATCCACCCGTCTCCGTCCTCCTGTACGTTTCTCTGCCCTCACAAGGGGCCCTGAGGCTGGTGAAGGGTGGCTTTTTACCCTTGGCCCAAACACCTCAAAACAAAAGACTTAGGCATGTCCTGCCCAAATCTGATTGCTCCTCTCTTGCAAATCCCAAATGACCGAGTAATTTTATTACTCAGTCAGCTCTAGGTCCCGATGGGACTCAAAGGGCGAAGCTGTGTGCGGCAGGTACTAACCTGTATTGAACTCGGAAGAAATATCAATCGTGGTCTCAGTGATGCAGTTCAGCAGCCAGCGAGTTCAACGCCTAACGAATTCAATAGCAAACTCCAACGGCCAAAAAAGTCTATATTTATCTTTCTATGACCAAGGACAAGACTTCAACCAAACAAGTGCGCGAACCGGAATTGGCCAGCTACCATGTTCTGGATGGGATGGACTTAGTATTGAAAAGGAACGAACAGATCTCTGACTTATGTGCCAGGTTTAGGGTTCAAAGCCTGGATTTGTTTGGTTCCGCAGTAAATGGTTCTTTTCATCAAGATTCCGATTACGATTTTTTGGTCCGGTTTAAGAAAATCCCTCTGGAGGATTACTTCGAAAATTACATCGGGTTTCAGGAGGCTTTGGAGAAGCTTTTGGGCAGAAATATTGACCTTTTGGAAGTTCAAACCCTTAAAAATCCCTTTTTGATCGAGTCCATTGAAAAGGAAAAAATAAATATCTATGAAGTCTAAAAGCCGGAAATGGCTTTTTGATATTCTCCAGTCCATTGATGAGATTCAGGGCTTTTTGTTTTCCAATGAAATCAAGTCCTTTAGTAGCTATACGCAAAACAAGTTGTTGAAAAGGGGAGTGGAGCGAAACCTTGCGATTATAGGAGAAGCCATGAACAAGATCAAACAGACAGATTTGGACTTGTTTGAATCCATACAGCATGCCAAAGCAATCATTGCACTGAGAAACCATATTGTGCATGCCTATGATAATATTTCGGATGAGAATATTTGGTCCATCTTGATCAATCATCTACCTAAACTGGATACAGAAGTATCCTCTTTAATAGATAGGTAGGTGTTCAATAGACTAACTGTCAGCCTGACACAGTGTTGGTATCGTCCTGTTTCTTAAATATTCTGCGAACACAAAAAGGAAATGAAAGGGATCGTCAAGTCAAAATTCCCAGATCGAAATAAAATTTTGAAATATTTACATTTTCAACACTTAACATACTTCCCACTGCCCACTGCGACTGCCAACTGCCCACTGAAGACTGCCTACTGCCTACTGCCTACTGCGACTGCCAACTGACGACTGAAGACTGCCCTTGAAGATCCCCTTCAATAAACCCCATCAAACCGGTAAGGAGCTGGCCTACATCCAGGATGCGATCAATAGGGGAAAGATCTCGGGGAACGGATATTATACCCAGGCTTGCCAGCGCTTTTTTGAGGAGCGGTATGGCTTCCGGAAGTGCCTGCTGACCACCTCCTGCACCGATGCTCTGGAGATGGCCGCGATCCTTCTGGATATAAAGCCCGGGGACGAGGTCATCATGCCGGCTTTTACCTTCGTCTCCACGGCAAATGCCTTTGTGTTGCGTGGGGCGAAAATCGTATTTGTGGACAGCCAAGCCGATCACCCCAACATGGATGAGTCGCTGATCGAGCAAGCCATTACCCCCAGGACCAAGGCGATTGTGGTGGTCCATTATGCAGGCAAGCCTTGCGATATGGATAGGGTCATGGAGATTGCGGAGCAGTATGGCCTGTTTGTGGTGGAAGATGCTGCCCAGGCCATCGAAAGCTTCTACGGAGAAAGGCCTTTGGGAGGAATCGGACATCTGGGATGCTTTAGTTTTCACGAAACCAAAAACATCCAATGTGGGGAAGGGGGAATGCTGGTCGTCAACGATCCCCAGTTTATTCGGCGGGCTGAGATCATCTGGGAAAAGGGGACGGACCGGGCTGCATTTTTTCGGGGTGAAGTGGACAAATACGGATGGGTGGATATAGGCAGTAGTTTTCTTCCTTCCGAACTCAATGCAGCATACCTGATGGCCCAACTCGAATGCCTGGAGTCCATACAGCAAAGAAGGAAGGCCATTTGGGATGATTACTTTAGGTTCCTTACGCGATCGGGCTTGAAACCCGGCGTTTTGACTTCTTCCTACCTGGATGGGTTTGCAGAAGTGCTGGACCAACAGGGACTCTGGGATTCTTTCAAGCTTCCCAGGAGCGGGGATTCCCCCAATGCCCACGCATTTTACCTCGTGTTCGAAAGCCTCGATGCCCGATCCCGCTTGATCGCAGGGATGCAGGAAAAAGGGATTCTGTGCGTATTCCACTACCAAAACCTCCAGAACTCCGAATATTTTCAACGCATGTCGCCCGTTCAATCTACCTTGCCTCAGGCGGATCTTTATTCCGACTGCCTGGTGAGACTGCCTTTGTTTTATGGGCTATGACAATACTGAATCGGATCGAGAGTTTTTTCGGAATTCATTTATGATCAAAAAGTTTCTTTCAGAACTTTCGCGGGAAATAGAAGCCTCCAAAATAAAAAGCTTGACCTTGGAGCATTGGGTGTTGGAATACGGCAATAAGCCTAAGCATCCCAAGTCCAAAGTCAACCGATTTAAACTAAGGATTCGCAATCTGTTCTATAAATTCAAGCCCGTTTATCAGGTTTATTTTTTGTTTCAGCTGCTAGCTAAAGTTGGTAAGATCTACGGCTTTTACTATTGTTATTCCATCCTAGATGAAAAGGTCGGGAATAAGGGACTCTATCTAAAAGTCGTTTCTTTTCGGCTTTTGGGGCACAGGTTTGTAAAACTCCCATTGGACACAGAGCAATTTTGGAAAGGCTTATCCGAATTGGATAGGGGAAAGGCAAGATATAATGACAAGCTCTATGAATACGATTTGGGCCAGGAAGGCGTAGTAGTAGGCAATAGCAAATCGGTATTCAACCAGTTCGTTGTCAAGCAATACTCAATCAATTCAGATCAGTTGGATTTTTCGGCGAGAACAGGTGACTATTGTTTTGACGTTGGAGCCTGTTGGGGCGAAACCTCTGTGTTTTTTGGAAATCGAGTGGGAAAAAAGGGAAGAGTCTATGCCTTTGAGTTCGATGGGGCAAATCTCTCAATCTTGAACGATGTTATAGAGAGAAACTCACTTAGTGAGGTAGTTACTGTTTTTCCCAGTCCTCTTTTGGATAATAATGGTGAACCCGTTTACTCTGAAGGGGAGGGGTCAGGGTCACGTGTGGTTTTGTCTGAGTCAGAGAAACCCAACACAATACTTTCGAGAACACTAGATCAAGTGGTTTTGGAAAACAAGATAAACAAGATGGATTTGTTGAAGCTGGATGTTGAAGGTTCCGAATGCAGGGTTATAAAAGGTGCGGAAAATTCCATCAAACAATTTCGACCAGTAGTAATCGCGGCGCTTTACCACAGGGACGTGGATTTTCTTCAGGTTGCTAAGCTATTGAAGAAACTCGCTTCTTCCTACGTCTTTGTTTTCGACCATTATACCACATATCATGAGGAGTCATTTTTGTTTGCTATTCCAAGCGAGAGGATTGCGATCTATCTGAAATAAGTCGTAGGATACTTTATTATATTGATGTCGTCCAAACCTTTAGTCTCAGTTCTTCTTCCGGTATTTAACTGTGAAAGAAGTGTTTACAAGGCGGTTGAAAGTATTCTAAACCAGAGCTATCAGAATTTTGAGATCATTGTTATTGATGACCATAGTTCTGATTCAAGCCGAAAAATTATTGAAAATATTCGGGATAGTCGAATCAGGATTTACGCCAACCCCGAAAACTTGAGACTTTCGGCGACACTCAACAAAGGCATGGCCTTGTGCAAGGGGAAATACGTGGCTAGAATGGACGCTGACGACTATAGTTGTCCAAACCGATTCGAAGCTCAAGTAGCTTTTCTTGAGGAAAACCCCGACTATTTGTTGGTGGGATCCTCCTACATCAAAGAGGTGGATGGGGAGATTAAAGGATTGAGGAAGCAAGTGAGAAGGTACCAAACCCTAAAATCCAAGCTTCTTTTCGGTAACAACATTTGCCACCCTTCTGTGATGTTTAATAAAGAAAAGTGGTTTAGCAACAATTTGTCTTATTGCGAAAATTATGTTTATGCTCAGGATTATGACCTGTGGACTAGAGCTATTTTGACATGCAAAATGGCAAATTTAGCTGAACCATTGGTGATATATACCAAGGATACCAGTATCTCCAATCCGGAAAAATCTAAGCTTGCTGAATTAAATTATAAGCGATCAACGATCAACTATATACAATCAATCTTTAAGGATGTTTCATTGATTGAAACAAATCACCTATATCAATTCTTTCGGAGACCCAATGAACTGTCTTTTGGCACAGCGTTTAGAATGTACCTGAAGTCAATTGCCATGTGTTTTCAGCCGAAAGAATTTGATAGAATTGATTTTTTACTGAGAGTGAACAATCAGCTTTTGAAAAATGTATTTCAATGAAATAGAATGAGTTCATTTGTCAGCTTGCTTGGGTCAGGTAAAAGTATGTGTTTGAAAGCCTTTTGTACTTTCTTGTCATTTTTATTCTTGGCTATCCTTATATATTCTTTTGGACTATATTATCAATATGGAGACGATCTTATATTCCTCAACATTCTAAAGGATATGAATGTAGGTGAGGCAATTGTTTACAAGTATATGTATTGGGATGGTAGGCACCTTTCCCCCGCTGGCATTCTTCAAATGATTGGGTTTAAATTCCTGGGGCCGTTTTTTAGTTTAGTTTTAGGTCTAGGATGCTTGGGCGTTGCGGTTTGGCTTTGGCTAAGAATGCTGGGTTTTCGTCCTGCAGTTCTCGAGTCTCTGTTGATATGGGTTTTGTTCCTGATTGGGCTTTTTCCATTTTACAAGGATGTGCTGTTTTGGCAAACCGGAGTTATTTATTTGTATTTTTTTCTTCAAATGACCTTGGTATTGGCCTTGTATAAAGGTGTTTTGGGGCCTATGGGTATTTTCAAATACTTCTTGGTATTTCTATTGTCTCTAAATTCCCAGAACTTCAATTTGGCGGTATTGGGCTATCTTTTTGTCTTTGAGGTAGCTCAAAGTGAGTTCTTTAATAAAAAGCGTTTTGGTTTGTTTTGCGGAATAATTGTGCTGGCGACTACCCTGATAAGCATAGCTCCAGGCAACTTTGTTAGAATAGAGCAAGGGACAGAATCTTCCATTGCTCTGGAGAATTTGACAACCATGTTTTTTGTGTATTTAAAGGCTTTGAATTACACCAAGTATTTCTTTTTCTTGGGCCTCGTTGGTGGCTTGTATGTTGGGTTTTCCCAAAGCCACGAGTCCAAAAAAGATTTGTGGGCTTCGATAGTGGCGGGATTTGTTTCTTTAGCTCCTTTTGTACTATACCCTGATTTGGCGAGGATTCGTGTGTTTTTCTCCTTGGGAATCTTCCTTTTCTTTTCTGGATTATTGATTGGTGTTTGGTTAAAAGCTGCTTTCAAGCTTCCCAGTTTTGGATTACTTCCATTGACCTCTGTTTTTATAGGATTGTGGATACTTGTTAATCAAGTCATTTTACTGAAAGGGCATAGCGATAAAATCCTTCAACGACATTCTTTCTTGGTCTCTCAAAAGGGGGCTTCTTATGCAAGTCATCCGGAAATCCCCAGGAACTATGATCTGTTTATTATCAGGTCTCCGGATTATACGAAGGAGTGGGACAAGGATTTTTTGGAGTTTTATGAAATTGGAGAGTTTAACTCTTTTGATGGCTCTATTTCCAAGTGATAAAAAACGTAAATAGGGTAGAAGGGATTTTTTCTAAATGAAATCAGTTATAAAAGTCCAAAACCTCTCCAAGCGCTACCGCCTTGGTCTGAAAGAAAAACAGGCCGAGACTCTAGTGGGACAGCTTGCTAACGTGATCAAGTCGCCTTGGCAAAACCTCAAAAAACTTCGGGAAATGAGTCGTTTTGGTGAAGAAAACGAGTCGGTTTTCTGGGCTTTGAAGGATATCAACTTTGAAGTAAAAGAGGGTGAGGTCTTGGGGATAATCGGTAAAAACGGCGCCGGTAAATCCACCTTGCTAAAGATCCTGTCCCAAATTACAGAGCCTACCACAGGAAAAATCGAAATCCATGGTCGCGTAGCCTCTTTACTAGAGGTCGGGACGGGCTTCCATCCCGAGCTATCTGGTCGGGAGAACATCTATATGAATGGGACCATACTAGGAATGACGCGCCGGGAGATAGATTCCAAGCTGGACGAAATTATTGACTTTTCCGGGGTAGAGAAATTTATTGATACTCCTGTCAAATTTTATTCTTCTGGTATGAAGGTTCGCTTGGGCTTTTCTGTGGCGGCTCACCTCGATCCGGAGATTCTGATTATCGATGAAGTATTGGCGGTAGGGGATTACGAATTTCAAAAAAAGTGCCTTGGGAAGATGGAGGATGTTAGCAAAAAGGAGGGTCGGACTGTCCTTTTCGTTAGCCACAATATGCCTGCCGTTAGAGAATTATGCCCAAATTCATTGCTCTTGGAAAGTGCAAGTGTCAAGATGGCTGGATCTACCTATGAAGTTATGGATTACTACCTTGGAGGAACAAAGCCTTCATTAAATTCATCAATCAACCTTTTGAATCATCCCCAGAAGCAAAATTTAAATTTTGGTATAACAAAAATGGAGATGATCTGTGGCGGCAGAATGATTTCTGAAATTATGCCTCTTCAAAGCTTAGAGATCAAAATATACTATCAAATAGAGCCACACTTTTTAAATGTCCCTATAGAAGTTGGTTTTGGCTTATTTGATAGTTCTGGAAGTGGCGTAATGGCATTCAATAATAAAAATTTCAACCGGGAAATAACCCTTAAAACGATTGCTGGTTCGATAACTGTTGAATTGCCTAAGTTCCCTATTTATAAAAGCGGCTCTCTTAATATTACTCTTTATTTCGGGTTTTTGGATCAATTTTATGAGATACTTAACGATGTGGCATGTTTGCGAGTAAGGACTAATGATTTCCTTGGATATGGGAATCCATTGAACATCAGTTTAAATCAGTATGCATTGGATAATGTTGTCTTTGACGTTGAAGAAATTATTTAGATATTTTATTGCCTTGTTTTTGAATGCGTCGCCAGATCGAATTCAAAAATTGATATTGGGGGTAGAGTTCTTTAAGATAAGGAGTGTATTTGACTTTGATAGGACTCTGTTAAATGTTTTGGACACAAATGATGCGAAGATAATTGTAATAGGTGCAAATGATGGAGTGAGTTTTGATAGTTTGTTTTCAATATTATCTAGGAAAAAAACAAGGGGATTAATAGTTGAACCTTCTAAAAAATATTTTCCCTTACTCAAAGAGAATTTAAAAGAATTCAAAGAATTTCATTTTTTGAATTATGCAATTTATGATTACTCAGGTGAGATGAAGCTTTTTGAAGTAAACAGCTGTGGGCTGCAAAAGCTGCCCGAATGGGGGAAAGGTATTGGTTCTGTTACTCGGACCCATCTTGAAAAATTTGATCTAAATGCCAATGATATAGATGAAGTTTATGTAGAATGTAAAACTTTTAGGGATCTACTAAATGACTTTCCTGATTTTGATATAATTGACTATCTCCAAATTGATACGGAGGGATATGATGCTAGACTCATTCTTTCTATTGAATTCGAAACCTTCAAAGCTAAATTAATTAAGTTTGAAACTGCCAACCTCACAAAGATTGAGGTTTTGCAACTTAAAGAATGTTTTGATCAAGCAGGATATTTATTTTTTCAAGGTATAGAAGATTCATATGCAGTATATAGAGATACAAAACTATACTTTAAGTGATACAAAAGGTTATTCATTATTGTTGGTTTGGTGATAAAAAGATGTCTTCTTTAGAACTTCGCTGCATCGACTCATGGAATAAATACCTCCCTGACTATTCCCTAAAATGTTGGAATGAGGATAATTTTGATATCAATTATTGCCGTTTTTCTTCGATTGCATATAGTCAAAAAAAATATGCATTTGTCGCGGATGTAGCTCGTTTTTACGCTTTGCTACAAGAAGGTGGATTGTATTTAGATACAGATATGCTTTTTTTGAAGTCCTTACCAGAAGATTATTTAAAGTATGATTTTTTTTTGGGAAAGGAGAACGAAAATTCGCTTAGCGCTGGTGTTATTGGAGCTTCTCCAAGTAACGGTTTAGTGGAAGAAATTCTCAATTATTATCAGGATATCGAATTCGGTAAAAAGGAAATTCTTATTCCTCATGTCTTGAACCAATTACTTTGTTGTAAAGGTGAATTAGGTCTAGGTGGGTATACACAAAGACTTATTTTGGAGCCGGCTGTTTTCTATCCGTTGCCGTACGAAAAAAGGCACGAAGATTGGAAACCTTGGGTTTCTGATCAAACCGTTGCCGTTCATTTATGGGAGGGGTCATGGATTGACTATAGTATCTTTGAGTTAGTAAGAATGCGGAGATTCAAAAGGGCGTTTTTTCGATTCGTTGCTGATTATAGGAGTGGGCTTATTAATATGATTTATCTAAAACGGTTGATTTATGTATTTGTTAGAAGCTGATGAGTAGTTGCGTTCATTCCATTCTTTCATATTTTAAATTTATTTAATTTTAATCTTATGGTGTCTGTTATTATACCATGCTATAATACTGGAGACTACCTTGTTGAGGCTATTCAAAGTGTATTGCGTTCAGGATTTGATGACTATGAAATAATAGTGGTTGACGACGGATCTGATTCTCAAGAAACATTGAATGTGCTAGGGAGTATCGACTTTCCGAAAGTAACAATCCATAGGCAAGTGAATAAGGGGTTGGGTGCAGCGAGAAATTTCGGAGTTGCCAATTCGATTGGTGAGATCCTTTTTTTTCTAGACAGCGACAACCGAGTACGTTCCTCCTATTTCACAAAGTCAACTCAAATCTTTTTGTCTAGACCAGATGTTGGAGTGGTTTATTCCAAACCGGCCTTTTTCGGAGACAATGGAGCTGATCGATTTGCCTCATCCGAGTATTCTTTTGATAAACTTTTGGCAGGGAATTTCATAGATGCCTGTGCATTTGTTAGAAGAGAGGCATTTGTTGAAGTTGGTGGTTTTGATGAAGATAGAAAATTGAAGATCAGTGAGGATTGGGATTTTTGGCTTAGAATAGGACTAACAAGTTGGCATTTTTTTTTCCTAGAGGAGGCTCTGTTCGACTATCGAATAAGAGCTGATTCTATGATTGGTACTTCGGCGGGGGGGAAAAAAGAAGCTACCCTTCGGTATTTGGGAGAAAAACATGGCTTTGTAATCCACAAGAGATATCGACATTATTTTAGAGTTATGAATGAAATCCAAGAAAAACCCTTCCGTTATTTTATAAGAATTTTGTACTACAAATTTATTCTCAAAAAGCCATTTATAGGATAGGTAGGTGAGACCCCTTTTTTTCACACTTTGCTCCAACAATTACCTAGCCCAAGCCAAAAGCTTAGGGGATACGGTATTGAAGTTTTATCCCCAGTCCAGGTTTGTCATCGGTTTGGTAGACTATCGGGACGAGGCTATAGACTATTCCTTTTTTGGGGGAATGGAGATTCTTCCCTTTTCCGACTTGGGATATCCCGAGTTTGACGAGATGCTCTCCCGCTACACGATCATCGAGTTCAATACGGCGGTCAAGCCCTACTTTATCGATTATTTCTGGAAAGCAGATGGTGTCAAACCAACGGTGGTCTACCTAGACCCGGATATTTTGCTTTACCAACGACTGGACCATGTCTTTGAAGCTTTGAAGAAGCATGCCGTGGTGTTGACCCCCATGTTTTGCGAAGCTCCAGCCCAGACTTCCTTGGATGAGTTGGTCGCACTCCGCCACGGCATGTTTAACTTGGGATTTATCGCGGTAAAGTATGCTGCCGAAAGCCAAAGGCTAATCGATTGGTGGAAAGAGCGGCTTCGAACGCATTGCCTAATTGACAAGGCTCGGGGGATTTTTGTGGATCAAAAATGGATTGATCTGACTCCTTTACTTTTTGAGGGGATATTTGTCTTGAAACATAAGGGCTACAATATGGCCTGGTGGAACTTCTCGGAGCGAAAGCTGCTGGATTTGGAGGAAGGCTTGGCGGTGAATCAGTCGAATCAGCTCTTGTATTTCTTTCATTTCAGCGGATTCAAGCCTGACTCCGACTACATCACCGGTAGGTCGGGGGAACCGCAGTTTAGCTACACCAGCAGACCTGAATTGAAGCGTTTAGGGCTAGATTACGGTCAGCTCCTTAAGGAAAACCGATATGATTTTTTCAACAGATTGAAGCCTAAGCTTACTTTTTACAGCCCTAAGCCCACTACTAACTCCAAAGTGAAGAATATTGTGAAGCGACTTATCAGAAGGTTTGTCTAAGTTGGCCGACTCGACAGGAGTTTCCATAGTGATTTGCACCTTCAACGGAAAACATCGTTTGGAGCCGACATTGTTGCATGCTATGCGGCAAAGCGCCTCTTTTCCGTTCGAAATCCTATTGGTGGATAATGCATCCAACGACGGAACAGGAACTTGGGTAGAGGAATATATAAATCAATCTGAATCAAGGGAATTGATTAGGGTGGTGAGGGAAGTAAACCCTGGACTTTCTCAGGCGAGACTGCGAGGTATATCGGAATCCAACTACTCAATTATTCTTTTTTGTGACGATGATAACTGGCTTGGGAAGAACTACCTGGAGATTGGATTTGCCCATTTTATGGCTAACCCCAGTCTAGGGGCTCTTGGAGGAGAGGGGATTCCGGTATTTGAATCAAAGAAGCCAGATTGGTTTGATCGATATTCACACAGCTTTGCAGTCGGTGACTTAGGTATGAAGTCAGGGATTCTTCCCCATGGAAGTGCAGTTTATGGGGCTGGTTGCTTTTTCAGACGGACTGCATTAGATCTACTCTTTACAAAAAAGTGGAGTAGTATTCTGTCAGACAGACAGGGAAATGCTCTGAGTTCCGGAGGGGATGTAGAACTTTGCTATGCCATCCAGCTTATGGGTTTTTCGGTGGGGTTTGAAAAGCGGCTGACATTTCAGCATTTTTTGGAAGAAAAAAGGCTGACATGGGAGTATTACCTCCGACTCAAGGAAGGAATTGCTTCATCTTTTCCGCTTTTAGATATCTACCGATACTTGTTGGAAGGGAAGCGAGACAAGAAGGAATTTTTTAGGAAGGTTCGGGAGAAATTTTATGAGGTCAGGTTTGCCAAGACCAAACTCAAGTGGATCAATCGTTTTTTCCCTACAAAAGAACGGCAGCTGGCAGAGCGAATCCAGCGGAGGAGATGGGAAAGTTATTACCAAAACAAATCCCTGCTTGAAGCGTATTTTGATCACCTAGTTGAAATTTCATCCCAATGAGTTCGGTAAGCATTTCTGTGATCATTCCTTTTTTGAATCCCGGAGATAAATTGAAAAAATCCATTGGATCGGTACTGAAGGATAATCCTGAAAAGGTCGAAATAATTGTTTGGAATGATGGGAGTAACGATGGTGAGGACTATCGGACTTTATGTAATTCATTCGCGCAGGTAAGCTATAATGAAGAACCAAACCAGGGGGTGTCAATAGCGAGAAACAAAGCTGCTAGACTCGCAAAAGGTAAGTATCTAATATTTCTGGACTCCGATGATTGGTTTGAGCCGGATGGGATAAATAGTTTTTTGGAGGTGATAACACAAGATGCATCTTTGGATTTGGTTTTTTCTTGGTCGAGAATCCATGACTTGAAAACGGGAAAAACCGAGGAATGGAATAAGTTTAACCAAATGATCTTTGCAGGAAGCCTGATTTCCTATTCCAATTTGGCCGGAACTTTCTTGATTAGAACGGAGGTGTTTAAGAAGGTAGGAGGGTATAATTCTCGTTTGCGCTTTTCGGAAAATCTTGACTTGATAACCCGTGTGTTGTCCCTGGGGGAGCTAGAGATTTTTTATCTCGAAAAAATCACCGTGAATTTTGGAAACTCCCTGCAAACAACCAGACGCAACGGGAAATTCTCGCAACAGCTGTTACTCGATAGTTTGGCGGAGTATTATAAAACCAATCAAGTATTTCTTCAAGAAAACAGGAGATTTGAAGGGAATATAATCTGTAGAATAATAGTAGCGTCTATTTTTTTAGGGAGAAAAGATTTGCAGAAAGAGTATTTGGCAAAGCTTAAGAAAATGGCAAATCCTCGTTATTCCAAGTTTTTTTGGCTTAGTCGGATTGCCCCTATTTATAGAATGTATCTTTCTCATAAAGGATTTAGGGACTGATGGAAATTCAAAATCCTTTAGTTTCTTTTATAATCCCTGCGTACAACCGTCAGGAAAAACTTAGAAAATCGGTCGATTCCGTTTTGAATCAAACGTATTCAAATATCGAATTGATACTAATTGACGATGCTTCCCAACCAAGTTTGAAGCCTTATTTTGATGAGCTGAAAGAGAAAGATTGCCGCGTTAGGTATATGATAAACAAAGAGAATCTAGGGGTAAGTTTCTCTAGAAACCTAGGGCTATCGGAAGCTAAGGGAGAATATATCTGCTTTGTAGATTCTGATGATTATTTGGCTTTGAATAGAATTGAGGCCCAACGGGACTTTTTCTGTGACAATGATTTAATGGTGTGTGATTACTTTTTGGAAAATAACTATGAAGACCAGCCAAAGGTCATTTCTCAAGATACCGGGCACGATTTGTTAAAAAGAATTGTGAATAGATCCCTCCATTTGGTCACGGTGGGTGTAATCTGGAGAAAGGAGTTTCTCTTGAAAAATTCTTTGAAGTTTGACAAGAGGCTAAGAAACTCTGAGGACTATTTGTTGCAGGTGACAGCGATCTTAAACAGACCTAAAATCCACTATTTAAGCCGGGCATTGGTGACGGTGGTAAGGTCTCATCACGAATCCCTAACTGGAAATTATAAATTGAATTCCAGCACTAAAAACAAGCTGGTGTCTCATGGGAGAGTATTTGTTTTAACCCTTGGCAAAATCCCAATATCAGATTCGGCGATTCTTTTGAAGAAATTGGTTGGATTTGGGGGGTATTTTATTTTCTCATCCGTAAAAACTAGCAGATGAATGGAGGTCTATGGAATTTTTTTCCTAGTCGTATTTCACATTTAAATGTGTCATCCAACCGATGTTAAATTTGAAAAATCCCATAGAAAACTAGGCCACCGGTAGAATTAACTAGATTCATTTTCCTGCTCTAGCTCAACTGAGAACATTATTCTCCTTTTAAAAATACAATCTTGCCAGATCCTTCTTTGATAAAGCTTGTCGCTTTTGTGATCACCTACCATCGTCCAGAAATCTTGAAGGAGACGATAGGCAAGATCTTCGCCCAAAGTTATCCACCAGAATTTCTTTGGGTCATCGACAATTCCGAAAATCTGGAAACCGACCATGCAATCGCGTCGCTCTTGGACCCTCGGATCAGGTATCATCACATGGGCTATAATGCCGGTCCTGCCGGTGCGGCCAAGAAAGGCTTGGAGCTTTGCGCCAAAGAGGGAGCAGATTGGATCTACTGGGGGGATGATAATGATCCCCCTTTTCGGCCAGACTGTTTCGAGCGCTTACTGGCTATGCGGGATGAAAATCCTTTTTGTGGGGTTTTGGGATCCGTGGGGCAATTTTTTGATAGAAAAAAGGGCGTGATCAAGCGGGTGCAAACCCGCTTGTTGGAAAAGAAAAAATGGATAGAAGTGGACTATGTAGCGGGGGGGATGTGTATGTTAGTCAGCGGAACCGTGGCCAAGGCCGGGATTGCTCCTAATCCCGACTTGTTTTTCGGATTTGAGGAATTGGATTTTTGCCTGAGGGTAAACCGAAAAGGCTATAAATTAATTGTGGACACTTCCCTTTTTTTAGATGCGCGAAGGCAATCGGGTCGACTGGAGTTTGAGCGACCCGTCTATCAAAAGAAGGCAAACTTGGCAAGAGAGTACTACAGCCTCCGCAATCTTCTATTTATTTCGGATAGCTTGACCTTAAATGGCATGAGAAACCATCTGATTAAAAAATGGCTCGCCAAGATGTTGTTTGGTTTTCGATATGGTATCGGCTATGGGGCAAGCAACTTCCGCATGATAAGTCTGGCATTTCTGCACTACTTTAAGGGTAAAAAAGGGAAAACCCTTGATCTTTAAATAAATGAAAACCAGTTATTTGCATACGGTGGCGATCTCTTTCACGCTTACAATTCTCCTCAAACAAATAATAGTGGAACTGAATGTCTTGAATAAGACTGCTTGGCTTTTGAAAATCAAAACAGCAGGTGGCTGATCCATTGCCCTATTTCTCAGTAGTTCTGCCCACTTTCAACCGGGAGAGGACAATTGGCGGTGCAATTCAGAGTGTCATTGACCAGTCCTTTCAGGATTGGGAACTGATCATCGTTGACGATTGCTCAACGGACGCCACGACTCAAGTTATTTCGGCATTCAAGGATGCCAGGATCAAATGGATCAGGAATAGCAGTAACCGCGGACCGGCCTTTTCAAGAAATAGGGGAATTGAGATCGCCAGAGGACAAGTAATTTCATTTCTGGACAGCGACGATAGGTACTTGCCGGAATTTCTTCAGAAAACCCAATTGTTCTTTTCGAACGCGAATCAAGGCATGGGTTTCTGTTGGACAGGTTTGGAAGTGAAGTACAAATCGGGGACAAAAAGGGAGCTTTGGAAACCAGTTATCCAGGAGTCTCCCTACTATACTTTTTTGAAGGAACTAAGGATAGGAACCAATTCGGGCCTTTCGGTCTCCAAGGAGGTTTTTCTGACCTGCGGCATGTTCGATGAAGCGCTCAAGGCAGCGGAGGATACGGAGTTTTTGTTGAGGATAGTACAGCGTTACGGCTTTGGGATAATCGAGGAGGTCCTGATATACATAGACAAGTCGGGAAGAGACAGAGTATCGCTCAACTATGAGAAAAATGCCGCTTCCTACAATAAATTCATACACCAACATTGGAGCGTGATCGACCGCTATCCTGAACTACAGAAGAAATTCTACTACAAGCTGATGTGGCTGAATTACCATCTTGGGAATTTTTCTTTAGCCAGAAATTACTACAGAAAGTATAAGCGCGAGTTTGGATTTTCAAAGAAGGTTGTCCAAATCAGAATGCTGTTTGAGGTTTTTGGAAAAACAGCGGGATCGAAAGCCCATATTTTTTTCAGTTCATGAATGTAAAGGAAAGATATGGAAATGTTTGGTAATACCCCAATTCCAACCCGGCCTGTGTCCCCACAGGCCGAAACACTTCAACCACGTCTGTGCCTGCCTCGCCGTTAGGCGGGGCGCTACAGAACGGAGTCTTTCTCAGGCCAAAGCCCGTCCCAACAAACCAATGAAAAATACTACTCATTGAAACTTCTTTTCACCCAAGATGCCCTTGTCAATGCCGGTGCCGAACGCAGCCATCTGGAAATACTATCCCGGTTTTCAAAAGCGACGGAGGTGGTTTTTGTCTATTTCTATCCCAAGCATGACCTAAGAAATGACTACGAAAAGGCCGGTATCCGGCTTATTTTTTTGGATATTCCAGAAAGCTACCATCTGCCATTGGCTGTCCGTAGAATGGTCGCTTTGATTCGGGAAGAAAAGCCCGATCTTCTGGTCTCCTGTCTTTGGCGTGCGGACATCATTACCCGGATCGCATCTTGGATCACCGGCGTCCCTTTGGTAGGCACCTTGGTCAATGATAGCTATTCCCCGCTGGCTTGGAAGGACAAGAAGGGACTCAAACATAAGTTGGTGTATTGGCTGGATCGGATTACGGCGGGGATTCCCAAACATTGGGTAGCCAATGCCCAAGCTTTGGTAGACTCCCACGAAAAGACCCTGGGCCTGAATCGGGCCAAGGTTTCGGTGATCTATCGAGGCCGCCCCATCCACCGGTCTGTGCCTGCCTCGCCCTTAGGCGAGTCCGCACGGGACGACTCCTCAATCCGCCACTTCATTTCCTATGGTCGACTATTGGAACGCAAGGGCTTCCAGGATGCCATCCAAGCTTTTTCTAGGGTCTTAAAAGAGTACCCTGATTGTACTTTGACCATTTTTGGAGAAGGGACTTACCGAAATAACTTGGAATCTTTAATCCAAGAATTAGGTCTACAAGCATCAGTCTTCCTCCCCGGCAAAATCTCAAATCCAATGGATACTCTTTTGAATGGATATTGCTTCCAGTCAAGTCCTAACCAACAAATTATAACCGCCGGCTTCGATCTTCACAACTCTCATTGCTCAGGGGCTCAGTCTGCCAACTGCCAACTGCCAACCGCCAACTGCTTCCTGTTTCCAAGTTGGTATGAAGGATTTTCCGGTGCCTTGGTCGAAGCCATGATGGCTGGGATTCCGATCATTGCCTCGGATATTCCCATGAATCTGGAGGCGGTTGAAGACCAGCATTCCGCTTTGGTTTTTCCGGTGGGGGACGTCCAAGCCTTCACCCGCCAAATGCAGTGGGCAATTCGGAATCCGGATCGTATGAAAACGATGGGCCAAGCGGCAAAAAGGGTAGCCATCGTGCGTTTCGACATTGAAACGATCGCCCGGGAGTATGAGGATGTTTTGCGGAAAATTGTGTCTGCTGGCTAAAAATCGTTGTCTTCCATTTAACGGGCGTGTATCATTCAAGGCCTGTGTCCCTCCATTTCAGGCCTGTGTCCCTCCATTTCAGGCCTGCGTCCAATCAAGGCCTCCATTTCAGGCCTGAAAACTTCCGCCCACAGGGAAAAGTAAAATTAGAGCGCTGTGGGGACACCGCTTGGGATATTTAGATTTAGCGCGGTGAGGACACAGCGCACGGAAGAGGGGATAGAATTTGATATAAGCTCTGTGAGGACACAGAGCATGGAAGGGGATTTAGCGCGGTTAGGACACAGCACAGGGGAAGGACATAGCGCTTGATTAGTGCTAGTAGGATAAGAATAAGACCCACATGTAGGCTTTTTCTTGTGGGATATGATCAAGGCATGGGATACTGAAATATGAAAATTGCGATAAAACTAGTAAAAAAGCTGTTGGCCCATTTTGGATTGAAAGTGTTTCGCAGCAAAAATGAGCCTTGGGGACTTGATCTATACAATGATCTTTCAAGACTAACTTCGCTTGATGAATTTAAGATCGTCTTTGATGTTGGAGCAAATGTGGGCCAGTCACGAGATCTGTACTTATAAAATTTTAAACGGGCCACAATCTATTCTTTTGAGCCGGTAAAAGCGACCTTTCAAAAATTGTCAGAATCGAGCAAGAATGAAAGATCTGTGTGCGTGAATGCCGCGTTGGGAGAATCGACGGGCAAAGTCACCATACCGCTTCAAGACAAATCCACCCAGAATTCCCTGTCAAAAAAGAGAAGCGGAAATAACATCGGAGGACTTATTCTGGAAGAAATAGAAGTAGATACTTTAGACAACTTCGTGTTGACACATGCCATCGATAGAATCGACTTTCTGAAAATTGATACGGAGGGATTTGAAATGGAGGTGCTGAAAGGTGGTTTACATTTTTTGAAGAAAGGTGGGACAAAATTTATCCTGTTGGAATTGGGGTTGAAGCTGCATGACAGGACAACCTTTTACAATCGAGTCCAAGAACATCTCACTTCCCTTGGTTATGACGTAGTCGGGATTTACAAGCAAAGCCAAAGTCTATATACCAAAAGTAGATTTCTGATGCACGCCGACATCCTATTTGTTAATTCAGAGTGGTCTAAGACACTGAAACCCGGTTTTGTAAAGTCATACGATTTTGAGTGAAGGCTTCGCTGGGAATATCGCTGTGAGGACATAGCGCAGGGGGGATAGAATATAAAATAAGCTCTGTGAGGACACAGAGCTTGGAATAGGAGAATAGGGACATAGCGCTTGGGGGATGCTTGTTGACGTATACAAAGGCTTGATGACCCAATGAACATATTGCAGCTCATTCAAAGACCCCAAAGAAGGGGGGCGGAAATCTTTGCCGTTCAGCTTTCAGGGGAGTTGATCAAAATGGGCCATCAAGTACTGTTGGTAAGTGTATTCCCCGGGCCTGGAGGATTGGCATTTACTGGAGATTGGATAAGGCTGGATCGATCTCCCAATCACCGTTTCTTTGACTTGGCAGGGTGGCGGGCCTTCTCCAAAATTGTTGCCGAATTCCGTGCCGATATTGTTCAGGCAAATGCCGCAGATACCTTGAAGTTTGCGGTTTTTTCAAAGAAAGTGTTTGGCTGGAATACTCCCATTGTGTATCGAAATGCCAATCAAATGGGGGATTTTATTCGGGGGGGCATCCACCGTATGTTCAACCAGTTTTTGCTCAACGGGGTAAGAGGCGTTGCGTCGGTTTCAAGTGCTTCAAAAAGGGATCTTCACTATTCCTTTGTGTTTCCAAAAGAGCAGTCGACGGTGATTCCAATCGGGATAGACTCCGATGAAATTGACGTGTCATTGGAGGCAAGGCCACCTGTAGACCTACCGAAGAGGTTTCTGCTTCAAATTGGAGGACTGGTACCTGAAAAAGACCCCCTGGGCATGCTTGCCATCTTCAGGGAAATAGCAAAAACGGATGCTGGAACATCCTTGGTTTTTTTGGGCTCGGGGCAATTGCAGGAAGCGCTCTTGTCGCGTATTGGGGAATTGGGATTGTCGGATCGAGTCAAGGTGATTCCCAATCAAACCAATATATTTCCAATTCTCAAACATGCCGAAGCCTTGGTGATGCCCTCCAAAATCGAGGGGCTGCCAGCGGTGATTTTGGAGTCCATGTATTGTAGGGTGCCGGTGGTCGCCTATGGGGTGGGCGGGATACCCGAAGTATTGGTCACCCATCAATCCGGATGGTGCATTCCACCCACAGACCAAAAAGGGTTTATTACCGCTATCGAAGAACTGCTTTCCATGAATACCCAAAGAAAGGAAACGATCCTATCCAATGCGTATGAGTTGGTTTCATTTAATTTTACGCTAGAGAAAGTCGGTAGACTTTTTGAAAATTTTTATTCCAGACTACTCAACTCCTCCCAAAAAACAGAAGAATTTTGAACCTCAATACTTAACAATTAACCCTTTTCCTCTTTAGACTCAAAATAGTTGGTTGCATAGATGGTTCTGCTGTGGGTGCCGATATTATAATTGATACTTTCAGCAAGTTCCAACAAGTGCAGTGGATTGATTTCATATAGGTCTCCTAACTTGGCAGCTTGGAGAATATCTAGTCTTCTGATCCCGTTTTCGAGCTCTAAATACTCTTCGGGCGAGGCGTCAATCTTTGCGGAAATCAAATCAATATCATACTTCAGTTCTTCACGAAGTTTTTTAAGCAATGTGTTTTTCATTAGGACGGGTTAATTTTGACGCTTAGACTTTTGATCAAGGAATAAAGCTCCTCTTTTTCTTTCTTTAAACTGGTTATTTCCTCAATTAACCTATCTATCTGGATATCTTTTTCTTTAATAAACCTTTCCTGTAAATCACCTATTGGACCTTCTCGATAGGATTTTCGAGCTGCTATGGATCTACTGTAATCTCCAGAATTGTAGTTAATAGAGATCGGTGAATTTGTTAAATGTTCGATCAGATGACCAGGTTGAACCGAAATTAATTGTAAAGGATCGACATTCAGAAACTCAGACACCTTCTGAATAAGGTCCACGGTGATCTTGCTTTCTCCCCGCTCATACTTGGTATAAGTAGCCTCCTTGATCCCAAGAAATTCAGCTACTTCCATAGCTTTGCAGTCCCTTATTTTCCTGAACATGAAGAAATTCCTTCCGATGGTCTTGTTCTCCAAGACGGTAAAATCCGATTCTTCTGATTCTTTCATCTCCACTGCTGTTTAATCAAAAATAAGGATTTTAGGCCGCTAATCCCGATTCTGTCCCTACTTTTTTAGAACAAAAACTCCGCTGGTCCGCTCTTCCGCTCTTCGGGATTTGTAATCTCGAAGTCCTACTATAGGATTTGTAATCCGATTTATTAATCCAATTAAATCACTGCCTGACTATGCTGTTCCAACAAACTGCCGTCTCTGTTCCTCGGCATCTACTGCTTTTTCCAAACGATGGTCCTGCGCCGAGGTCAATGGCCTTAATTGTTTTTTTACCCTCGGTTCCGCTACGCTTCACCCAGGGCTAGACACATTTGACCCCTTCAGGGTCATCTCTTCAATGGGTTTCCCGAATTGTCATCGGCCATCCAACACCTGTGCTGAGCGCCTGCCTGTGGTAGGCAGTCAAAGTATCGGTCATCGCGCAAAGCTCAGTACTTTAAATTCGGAACCCTCAAGCCTCAAAACTTTCTACTTCCAAACTCTCAACGTCGCTCATCGGACATCCGACATCGGACCTCAGCATCCAGCTTCCAACATTTCGCTATCTTTAGTCCCTATTAACCCCCTTTCCCTTGCTCGGAGCCTCCCTCTTAGTCCTTTTCCTTTTCTTCGCCTCCCAGCCCATCCTCAACGCGCTGCAGAAGGAGCATAAGTGGCTGAAGGCGGGCTTGCTCAACCAGATGTACTGGTACCATATGTTTTTTGGCTTGGTGTATTGGGCTTATGCCCAGCTCAACCGCTCCGATTCTGTCATGTATTTTGGTAGCCATAGACATTATAAGAACTGGTTTGATGCCTTTGAGCCCGGCACGCTCTTCATCGAGTGGGTCAACTACCCCTTTGCAAAGTGGCTGGGCTTCAACTACGACATGATGATGTTTTTCAGTACCTGGGTGGGGTTCTGGGGTTTTGTGTATTTCTACATTTTCATGAAGGAAAACCTTCGCTTCAATCCCAAGTTTGAGGGTTGGGACGCGATTACCATCTTTATGTTTTTGCCCAACATGCACTTTTGGACGGCCTCTTTGGGCAAGGGTGCCTATATTTTTGCCGGGCTGGCACTCCTGACCTACGGCTTGTCATGGCCGGGGAAGCGAATCTTTCATATGGTTCTGGGTGGATTTATCTGCTATATGATTCGCCCCCACATCCTGTTCGCCGTGTTGATCGGCATGGGCGTGGGCTTTATTCTAGGCAGGGAGAAGGTACCAGCTTACCAAAAATACCTGGCAGCTCTGGCTGGCATTGCGATGAGTATCTTTGTCTATGAAGATTTGTTGACCTTCCTGGGATATGACCCCAACAATGTCTTGCAAAGTTTTGAGGAGGAATCCGCCCTGAATGCCCAGCGACTCCAGTCTGCGGGTTCGGCGGTGGACATGTCGAGTTACAGCCTGCCGATGAAGCTGTTTACGTTCTGGTTTCGACCGCTGTTTTTGGATTCCCCAAATGCGATAGGTTTGATTGTTTCCTGCGAAAACGCCCTATATATCTACATGTTTAGCCGGATTCTGAAGAAGAGCTTCATCGACTACATTCGTGTCGCCCCCGCCATGGTGAAGATGTCCGCGGTGGTGTTTATCTCCATTTCCATTTCCATGACCTTTGTGATGTCCAATCTGGGCATTATCATCCGACAGAAGTCCCAGATCATGTACTATATGCTTTTTGTGATCGTGGCCTTTATGGACTGGGAAAAGACCAACCGCATCAAAAAGCGGGCAGAAATTTATAACCGCATTGTGGAGGAGGAGCGTAAGAATCTCGCAACCGCGGAAACTTGATTCCCTTTATTTTATATGTGAAGGTAAGCTTCGCTGTTATGCTCCTTTTGCCAAAGTTGCCATATAGATAGCCTCTAGTTCCTTTACCATGCGTCGCATGGAAAATCTTTTTAGAACCCTTTCCCTAGCCGCTGCGCTCATTTGCCGATGTAAAGTCGGTTCTTCTAAAAGTTTTAGGCAATGCGCTTCCAGCTCTTCCCATTCATCTATCTCGCAGAGATATCCCTGCACCCCTTGTTGTATGACTTCTCCTATGCCTCCCGCCCGTGTGGCCACTACGGGTACCTCGCAGGACATGGCCTCTAGCATGGCTATGGGCAGCCCCTCAAACTCGGACGTGCTCAGATAGATATCCATAATCGACAGGAAGGGGATCACATTCTTTTGGACACCTACCCAATGGAAATTTTTTTGCTTTCCAGAATCTTCGATTTGTTTCAGAATATGGGCTCGCCAGTCTCCATCGCCCACCAGCAGAAAATGTGCCTCGGGACGTTTTTCCAAGATTCTCAATGCGAGATCCACCCAAAGCCAGAGTCTCTTTTGCGATCTGAACACGGCTACCTTGCCAATCACCGGAGCATCATCCGGTATACCGAGCTTAGATTTCAAAGAGATTAGCTCCCCGTAGTTATCGACTCCGGCCCTCTTGTCCTCCACTTCCTGCCTACTGCCCACTGCAAACTGCCCACTGCCTACTGACCGCTGCCCGCTGTCTTCAATCGAATGGCCCTCAGACCCGTCGGGGAACTTCGTACTTTGTACTTCGTACTTTGTACTTTCTTCTCTTCGAAACACCTCCGTATTTACCCCGTTTTCCACGACGGTGACCTTGAGCCTTCCGCCACGGCTGTAGGGACTCCAGATGGAGTTGAGCCGCATGGACAGGGCTACCTCGTTGGATACCGCAATAGCGACATCCTGTTTTTTGAAACTTAACCGGTTGCCCCAATAGGATAGGAGATTGTACCGCTCCCAAATGTTGTGCTCGGTGTAGACGATGGGAAGGTTGAGGCTTTTGCCTACTGTTCTGGCGAGAATGCCTGCCCATGGAAGATGTGCATGGAGGATATCGAAGCGCTTTTCCAAAATGAAGGCGCGAACCTTTGCGACCTGAAGAAAGAGACCCAGGTTGCCGGAGGGGATAAGGTGTACGATGATTCCGGAGGCTTCCAGCTCATCCACAATGTTTTTCTCCTGGTGGAAAAAGTAGAGGCAGTGGAACTCGAAGCTGCTTTGGTCATGCACACAGGCCGTTTCGGGAATCAGTTTTTCGGCACCACCTCGTCCCAGGCTTTTGATGAGGTGGAGAACTTTTATCTTGTTTTGTCGCAAAACATTATGGGTTGGGCCGGTGCCGCAAATTGCCAATTTTTTCTGAAAAGAGATTCATCGCTTCGCCACCACGGTTTGTGTCTGCTGTAGTCTGTGTCCTTACAGATCAGGGTGTCATTAATTTCCTGCTTCTCCCCCAATTTTTATCGGGGCTGGACTTTCTCACCATTCCTGGTCTTCATACCTCGGCAGCTGCTTCCCGATTCCCAATGTATTCCTGCGCCGAGGTAGAGAACCCAAACCAACTTTACTACAAAGATTCCGCTCCTTCGGAGCTTTTTTCTCAGGCCTTTCTCCGGCAGGCTCCTCAGTGGTAAACCGAAAACCCGACATGAGCATTAGCCTCCCACGCCGCAATAGTCAAGCTGGAATTATTGATTGGAGGAGCGCGGTGGGCTGATTTGGCAGCGGGCCAGCGTCTGGGTTTGTGCGGTTAGGACTGAGCGTGTAGGATTAGCCCGCCGCGGCGGGCTAATCTAGCGAAGGGCCAGCTTGCAGGGCGGGCCAAATCTTGACCTTTTTGTTCCAGCCCTACATCCCGGCTCCTTGCTAAAAATACCCACCGGGTATTTTTTTAACGCTCGGCCCTGGATCAAGCCAAAAGGACATAGAGAAAGAAACGATGGAGGTTCCAGAGCGCCTGCCCCAACGGTTTTTACTTCTACGCCATGGCCTGTGCCTGCCTCGCCGCTAGGCGGGTCCCCACAGACCACTGAACCATTTGGCGTCACCGCTCCGTCCTCCGGCATTATTTCTTCTGCTGTCACCATATTTCCTGCGCCGGAGGCAATGGCATTTTTGTCTTTTTTACCGTGGGTTACAGCCTTCGTAACTCAGGCCTCGCCCACGGCTATTCATGGTTAGACCCCTTTGGGGTTAGACTCCAAGCCCCCGGCCTTTGGCGGATACAAATCCCGCTTCGGATAGGCGCGTTGGGCCGACGTGGCAGCGGGCCGGCGTCCAGCTTTGTGCGGTTGGAGCTTTGCCACGTCTTGATTTTTTCGTTCTTTTTCATCAAGGAAAAAGAACATAAAGAAATCAACGATGGAGGTTCCAGAGCGCCTGCCCCAACGGTTTTTACTTCTACGCCACGGCCTGTGCCTGCCTCGCCGCTAGGCGGGTCCCCACAGACCACTGAACCATTTGGCGTCACCGCTCCGTCCTCCGGCAGTGAGATCGTTGAGGCTGCCATGTTTCCTGCGCCGGAGGCAATGGATTAGGTTTGTCTGATGCCAGGGGTTCCGCTGCGCTGCACCCCTGGCTACAAAGATTCCGCTCCTACGGAGCTGTTTCCAGTTGTCCTGCTTCTCCCCCGATTTTTACCGGGACTGGACTTTGTACCAATCTCAACCCCGGCCTTTGGCGGACACACATCACAATTCAGATAGGCGCGTTGGGCCGACGCAAAAGCGGGCCGGCGTTTGACCCGGTGCGGTAGGAGGTTTTTTGCGCCTTGACCTTTTTGTTCCAGCCCTACATCCCGGCTCCTTGCTAAAAATACCCACCGGGTATTTTTTTAACGCTCGGCCCTGGGTCAAGCCAAAAGGACATAGAGAAAAGCAACAGTAGAGGTTCTCACTCCGTGGTTTGAGCCCTCACAGACCACGGTGTTACTAATTTCCGTCCCAGTGGTCTGTATCCCCACAGGCCACGATACCCCTGATTGACTGTTTTTTGTCCCCACAGGCCACGATCCCTCTCAGCATCCCAAGAAGAAGACTTACGATACTCTGACTTGCTGCGCTATTCCGGCCATGGACAGACTTTCCATCCCGTATTTGTCCCTAAGCATCAAATAAAAGGAGATGATTTGCCGGAATTCCTCCATGCTTGATTTTGGATCATTGCCAAAATTATGCGGATGCCACCAAAGGTGATAGACTTCCCCGAGCTTGGCAGCAAGTTCCATCTCTCCCAATAGCCTTTTCAGTCTCACGCTATTGAAAATCGGATTTCCGGGTCTGTAGGGACGGAGTATCCTGGAAGCAGGAATTAGTGTGGGTTCATTTTCATAATGTTTAATAGCCGTCGGAAGATAAGAAGTCCTGGATCCCATGGGAAAAAAGCAATCTGCCGAGCGAAACCATTTCTTGCTCAGGTCTTCGTGCTGGGTTTCCTGCCAAAACCAATCCTTAGGATTGCTTCTGGCCTGGGTGTAGCCTTCCTCTAGACAAATGGGAAGATAGAGTTCATTGAGGTGGTTTCGAGGAAATACCAATGATCTCAGGGTAAGGCCAAACTTTTCCCGAGCTATCCTCTGGGAGGCCTGTAGATCCTGACGGAATTGCTCCGGACTTTGTCCCCGCATCAGAGTGTAATAGTGCGCATAGGTGTGGGAACCCAATTCTTGGAAAGGCGTGTCCAAAATTCCTCGGATCAATTCTGGGGCAAAATGCACTTCGGGCCTGATGCCATGGGTTTTTGCCCAATGGTAGGCCGAAAGACTGGCATTTCGATAGGAGGGGAGATGTTCGGGGTTATAGATTTCCCATTCTTCCTCGTTTTCGGCAAAAAGCATCCCCACGGTCGCCCAGGTGACGGAGATCTCGTTTCCGCCAAAGATCTCAAGCATCCTTGGGATCAAATCCCTTGTCTTCGAAAAATAGTCTGGTCTGTAGCGGGTTCCCACCTTGTCAAAAATGCCCCAGAGCAATTCAAAATCCAGGGAGATGGTGAGTATGCCTTGTTTCATCAGTGGGCTGAAATCCTCTTTTTCCTCTCAAGTAAGGAATTGGTGGGTAGGGATGCAAATACAATACACGGAATTATTTTTCCGCTTTTAAGTTTGGTCCAAGTTTGGTGTCCCGATCGACCAGACTATCTCCTGCTATACTGCATATTTCTCCCCGACCGCCCTTTCCCAGCTCGGTGTGTCCTCACCATGCTATCACTAACCACTCACCAAGCTTTCTAAAACACCATATGCTGCGATCAAAACACCTCCAAATCCCCCAACGTCCAATTCCAGTCTTGGCTATGGGCTTGGAAGTCCTCGGAGACTTGCCTCAGGGTGACCAGAGGACCAATGCGGATCACGGGAAGCAAGCCCATGCCAAGTACCTTTTGCTTGGGGTAGCTAAGTCCTGAGATGGAGGAGAACCTTGCCCCGGAGCTTTTTATCCGTTCTGCCAAGGCCCTCTTGAGTTCCTTCGACTTGGATTTGTCTAGTTCCCTTGTGAAAAGGAGCTCGCAAATCCTGAATTCCCTTCCCATCTTTCCTTCTTTGATCCGGTAGATTAGCAGGTAGCTTTCCCCATCGCTGATATACTGATAGGGGAAAAGCGGGATGGCCTCGTAACGCCACCTGAGGTAACCTGGGATGAGCCGAGTGAGCAGGTCTGAACCTTGGGGTTTAGAGGATTCCAGTCTGTCTATTAGGGGATCCAAAGCCCTCCAGTCTACGGTTGGGGGTATGGACTCACCCGAGCGCCCCAAGTGAAAATCCAGTTTCAGGGGAAGCCTGCCCCAGCTTTGCCATCCCATCTTGAGATAGCCCGGACTGCTTTTGGCATTTGGGGTATTGAATATCAAGTCGATTCCCTCTTTTTGGATTTCATCTATCAAGCCCATCGTCAGCTTGCTAAATATCCCCCTTCCCTGGAAGTCGGGATGCGTGGCGGTATCTACCGCCCTGCAGGCCTTGATGGGTTTTCCGTTTTTCACAAATTCCCACTTGAGAAAAGCCCTTACTCCCAGGATTTGCCCTTCATGCTCGGCCAGCAGCACCGGTGATTTCCCAAAGGGGTTGGAGATATGCTTCCATCGCCAAAACTCCTCGGATTTGGGAAGCAGGCTTTCTCCAAGCGAGGCTTTTAGCAGGGCGATGATCGCGGGTAAGTCTTCGTTTTCAGCCGGGCGAATTGTCATGCTTCTTCTTTGTCTTGTTGATCATCCCACAAGGTTTCTTTGAAATGCTGGGGTATCCAGGCTCGCTATAGTTGGGAGAAAATGAAGTTGGTAAATTTTGTCAGCTTGGAGGTGGCTAATCATAATTATATATATTTGATTCATCTAGTTCAATGCACCCTGAATGAAGCAGATTTTCTATTTTGCCTGCTTGCTTTTGTTGGCCTCCTCCTGTATCAGCAACAAGCGGATTACTTATTTACAAAATCTATCTGACAGTACAGCGATTGGTTTGGATGAGTTTATCCCGTTTGCGGAGGTGGAGTACCGCTATGTGCTGCAACCCTTTGATATCGTGCAGATAGACTTTGCCAGTGCCGATCCCGAGCTTGTTGAGGGATTTACTTTCCTGAATGAACTTCAAGGTGGAGGCGGGAGGACCGGTGGGGGTGGAGGACAAGGAAGCGATCCCTTGTACATGACCGGGTTTTCCATAGACCAAGACGGAATGGTGGAAATTCCCAAGTTGGGCAAAATCAGAATTGCCGGAATGACAGAGGAACAGGCAAAGGATGTGGTTCAGGAAAAAATCAACGCCTATTTCAAGGAAGAGGTCTTTGTCAGGCTGAGGATCGCGGGAATCAGGTATACGACCTTGGGGGAGTTTAATTCAGTGGGAGTACAGATCATCTATAAGAACCGGGCGACGATCTTTGATGCCTTAGCCAACTCCGGCGAGACATCCCTGCTGGCCAAGAAGAACAAGCTTTTCATCATCCGTCAATACGGGGAAGGCACCAAGATCCATCAGATCAACCTGAATGACCGGGCCCTCTTGGGAAGTCCCTGGTACTTTATACAACCGAATGATATCCTCTACCTGGAACCGATGAAGATCCGTCAGATTGGGACCGCGGATAACCTGACGGCTTCCCTGGCCCTGTTTGCGGGACTTTTGGCTTCTGTGTTGTTAATTATTAATTTGGTTAGTGGGGAATTGTAAGCTATGGAGAAGTTAGATCTCAGTCAGTTAGACAACGAGGAAAAAGCGCTGCAGATACAATATGTAATTGCGAAGTACGCCCGTTATTGGCCTTGGTACCTCTTGTTTACCCTAATTTTTCTTGCCGGAGTCTTCCTGTTCCATCGCTATACCGTCGATCAGTTTGAGGTTTCCGGTTCCTTGGTGATCAAGAACAATACGACTCCGGAGTCCAAAATCATGGACCGATCCAATATTTTTAATTCGGGCCCTAATCTGGAAAATGACATCCTCCGCCTGCGTTCAAAAAACATGGCCCATGAGGCGCTCAAAAAGCTCCATTTTGACGTGGAGTATTTTGCCAAAACCAATATCAAGGACATAGAACTCTACGATCGCTCGCCGATCAGGATAGAAGTGGACTGGGATCATCTTCAGGTGACGGATGCGCCCGTCCAGCTGGAAATTCTTTCTGAGACCAATTTCCGCTTAGTCCAGGCTGAAGCGGGACTGATGGACTTCAACGCCGTGCAGGCATCCGGAGACGAGTCTGTGTATGACAAGACATATACGTTTGGCCAGGAAATCGAGACTGCCCGGTCCAAATTTACCGTGTTGTTGGTCAATCCTTCCAGAATTGGGGATGCCGTGATATTTAAGTTGGTACATCCCACGGTATTGGAAGAAAGGCTGGCGGGTTCTGTGGACGTGATGCTGGAAAACAACTATTCATCGGTACTGCGGCTGAGCACCGTCACCAAGGTGCCGGAAAAAGGGCGCGACTATATCAACGCCCTGATGCAGTCCTATATTGAATATGATCTGAATGAGAAGAACAAGATTCAGGAAAATACCATAGACTTTATTGAAGAGCAGTTGGGCTTCTTGGAGGACTCTTTGAAGGAAAAAGAGCGGGAATTGCAGCGCTTTAAGGTGGACAATAAAATGCTGGACGTCTCTGCGGAGTTTTCGAACATCCTGGGAAAGATGAATACCCTGGACGAACGAAATGCCGAGCTGGACTACCAGCTGCAGTATTTTGAGGAGATCCGCCAATACATGGAACGCAAGAGCAAGGACTTTTCCGACGTCATTGCTCCCTCGGTGATAGGGGTGCCCGATCCCTTGCTGAACGGCCTGATCCAGACCTTGGTCACCTTGTCCCAAGATAGGAGAAAGCTCTTGGCTACGGTCAACGAGAATCATCCGGAGGTGACCAAAATTGACGTTCAGATGGAAAAAGTCCAGGATGCGCTTTTTGAAAATGTGGTCAACCTGATCGAAAATACCAAAAAGCAGAAATTGGGCATTTTGAATGAGATCGAAGTGTATGATGCGGAGTTTGCCACTTTGCCGGAGTCGGAGTCGAAGTATACCAGCATATTCAGGGAGTTTAAGCTACGGGAGTCCCTCTACACCTATCTGTTGGAGAAAAGGGCGGAAGCAGGCATCGCCCGTGCGGCAAACGTGTCGGACAACGCAATTTTGGACCTCGCCAAGAGGGGCACGTTGGTGTTCCCGAAGAAGACCCAAAACTATGGCTTGGCTCTGGCTCTGGGATTGTTGTTGCCTTTTGGGTTTATCGTTCTTAGGGACATGTTCGACGACAGCATCAAGGATCAGCGGGACTTGAAAAAGCACTTTATGATCCCACAGTTGGGAGTCATAGGACACAGTACCAAAGACACGAATAAAGTCGTGCTGGAGCATCCGAAATCCGCTGTGGCCGAATCCTTTCGCTCCCTCAGATCGGCCATTACCTACTTGGCTTCCGGGAAGGAAACCAAAAAAATCCTGGTGACTTCCTCGGTGTCCGGGGAAGGCAAGACCTTTACCTCCCTCAATTTGGCATCTGCCATGGCCCTGGGATCCAGAAAAACGGTAGTGGTAGGAGGGGACTTGAGAAGGCCCAAGCTTGCTTCCTATTTTGAACATACCGAAAAAGTGGGTTTGTCGACCTACCTGATTGGGAAGGCTTCTGCCGAATCCATCGTATTGCCTACGCAGCACGAAAACCTGTTTTTTGTCCCCTCGGGAGTCATTCCCCCAAATCCCGCTGAACTCCTGCAGACGCCCAAGCTGGTGGAGTTTATCAAATTCCTGGAAGAAAGCTTTGACATCATCATCTTCGATACACCTCCCATGGGCCTTGTTTCCGAGACTATAGACCTGATGCGCCTCTTTGACATCAACCTTTATGTGGTTCGTCAAAGCTATACCAACAAGGACCACCTGGTCATGATCAATGATTTGTTCAATAATAAGCAGGTAAAAAATGTCTACGGGGTATTCAATGGCATCATCAACTCCGGATACCATTACGAGGGCTACAACTATGGCTACGGCAACACCTACCTGTACTCCCAAAACAACAAGTACATGTACAATTACTATGGGGAGGATCTGGAAACCAAGAAAAAGAAGATCAAAAAAGCCAAACCCTTTGATCCACTCAAGCTGATTAAGGATGCGTTTAGACTGAGGAAATAAGGTCTCTGGTAAGAGCTATGCCCATATCAAATCCTTAAGGCATTCTTTCTCTGAGTTTTCCGTGGTTAAACCCCTTCGTGTTTCTTGGCGGCCTTTGTGGTTGATCTTTTTTCTACTACCTAGTTCACAGAGGTTCGTCCAAAAAGCTTTAGCTTTTGTCTCTGCGCTCTTGGAAAACGACTGAGAAAAGGGTCTGGATTGAAGTTAGAGAAGGTGTCAAATCCTTAAGACATTCTCTCTCTGAGTTCTCTGTGGTTAAACTTCGTCGTGTTTCTTGCTGGCCTTCGTGGTTGATCTTTTTTACTGCCTAGTTCACAGAGGTTTGCCCAAAAAGCTTTGGCTTTTGCCTCTGCGCTCTTGGAAAACGACTGAGAAAAGGGTCTGGATTGAAGTTAGGGAAGGTGCCAAATCCTTAAGACATTCTTTCTCTGAGTTCTCTGTGGTTAAACTTCGTCGTGTTTCTTGCTGGCCTTCGTGGTTGATCTTTTTTTACTGCATAGTTCACAGAGGTTTGCCCAAAAAGCTTTGGCTTTTGCCTCTGCGCTCTTGGAAAACGACTGAGAAAAGGGTCTGGATTGAAGTTGGAGACGGGGTCAAATCCTTAAGACATTCTCTCTCTGAGTTCTCCGTGGTTAAACTCCGTCGTGTTTCTTGGCGGCCTTCGTGGTTAATCTTTTTTCTACTACCTAGTTCACAGAGGTTTGCCCAAAAAGCTTTGGCTTTTGCCTCTGCGCTCATGGAAAACGACTGAGAAAAGGGTCTGGATTGAAGTTAGGGAAGGTGTCAAATCCTTAAGATATTCTTTCTCTGAGTTCTCTGTGGTTAAACCCCTTTTGCGCTTCTTGGCGGCCTTCGTGGTTGATCTTTTTTCTACTACATAGTTCACAGAGGTTTGCCCAAAAAGCTTTGGCTTTTGCCTCTGCGCTCTTGGAAAACGACTGAGAAAAGGGTCTGGATTGAAGTTAGGGAAGGTGCCAAATCCTTAAGACATTCTTTCTCTGAGTTCTCCGTGGTCAAACTTCTTTGTAAGAAAATGAAGAGACTGTTTTAAAAGCGATTTCTCTAGAGTCGATAGGGGCCGTAGACGGCATCCCGGAATCTTTTATGTACTTGGCCGGCAAAGGGCATGACCTGGACAAATAACACAGCTGTCAGTTCATTCTCCGGGTCCACCCAAAAGAGGGTGCTGGCCGCTCCATCCCAGAAAAACTCACCCACGACACCCATATTTTCCTCAGGCGAAGCCGGCTCCCGCAGGCGTACCGCGAAGTCAATCCCAAACCCTACTTGGCCCTTGCTGGGGAGCCACATCCTTTCGGTGATGTTTTCATCGAGCTGATTGGTTGCCATCAGCTTCACGGTCTCGGGCTTGAGGATGGTCTTGCCCTTATACGTTCCCCCATTTACCAGCATTTGGGCAAACTTCATGTAATCATCGACAGTGGAGGTCAACCCAAATCCTCCAGGAGTAAGGGGCCACTCTTGGGTATTAAAGGAGTGGGCTAGTGAGTCTGGCACCTGGCTGAGGCTACCATCCTGCTCTTTTCTGTAGACCGCAGAAATCCTGTCCCGGTCTCCTTCAGGCACAAAATACCTAGTCTCTTTCATACCCAGTGGATCCAACACATTTTCCCTCACATACTCCCCATAGGGTTTTCCCGAGATCCTTTCCACCAAAAATGCCTGTACGTCAACGGACGGCCCATAGGCCCACTGAGTGCCCGGCTGAAACATGAGAGGTACTTTTCCCATTTTCTCAGCCATCTGGACTAGCGTATTATTTCTGTTGCCCGCATCCGCTGCCTTTAACAATTCTCCCAAACCCGGCTGGTTGGGGTCAATGGCAAAGCCTGCGGTATGGCGGGTGATATCGCGGATAGTGATGGGCCGAACCAGTGGTTCAAGCTTGATTTCTCCTGTTATTGAGTCCACGCCGGCAAAGACCTGCATGTCCGCAAATTCGGGGGCGTACTTTTCCAGGGGATCATCCAGTTGGAAAGCCCCCTTTTCATACAGGGTCATCAAGGCTACTCCGGTTACCGGCTTGGTCATGGAATAGATAATGGCAATGGTATTGCGATCCATGGGGATCTGTGATTCACGGTCTGCGAATCCTTCGGCATTGAAATAAACCTCCTCACCCTTTTCATAGATCAGGGCTGAGACTCCAGCCACCATGCCGCTTTCCACCATGTCTGTCAGCGCAGAGTCCAATCGGGATTTAGCGGCGTTTGTGACTATGCCGCTTTCTTGTTTTACCGGCGCGCTACACGCCAGAACACATGCCGATAGGAGGAAGATCAAGAAGTTTGGGGATTTCATAATGGAGCTGAGGTCAATGGGTTTGAAATAAGCGTATTGCTGTAGCTTAAATATAGAAAAGTCAAGGTCAACTATTCAAAAAAGGGCTCGGAGATTGTGTGGGAATTGCTTAGCAATCCATTGAAAATGAAAGCGTGTCCCGCCTGTAATTGATTGGCAATTTAGGTGGAAATGTATGGTTGGCAGGCTCCAAAATACCCGCTTTGCCATACCTGGATTCTTTTGCCTGCCTATTTTTCAACCAGCTCTTTTTCCGCTTTGAATATTCGCTCCCGATGCTGAATTCCCCATTCTGCGAGTGCTTTGAATACCGGATCCAGGGAATGGCCGTAGTCGGTCAGGGAATATTCCACAGTCACGGGGAAGGTGTCATGGATTGTGCGCTTGACTAGTTCGTTGGCTTCCAACTCCCGAAGTTCCTTGGAGAGCATGCGGTCGGTGATCTTCGGGATCTCTTTGGCTATCTGCCCGAACCGTTTGTTTCCAAATTGGAGGGAGATCAAAATGGGCAACTTCCACTTTCCATTCAGGACATAGAGGGCATCGGTGACCGGCTGTATCAAGCGCATACAGTTGGCGTGTGTCTTGGGTAGTTCGAGTGGGTTTTCCATGGGATTGTGATTTACTATACTCAAGTATAGTACTATACAAGGGTATAGTACTTACAAATGTATAGCAAAAATACCGAGGTTTGAGCGGTAATCAAAACAAAAATCCCATGAATAAGAACAAGATTATTTTCTGGACCACCACTGCCATCGTATCGGGGATGATGCTATTCAGCGGCTTCCTTTACCTGACAAGCCCTGATTTGAAGGCTGCATTTGTCCATCTGGGCTTTCCGGACTATTTCCGCATCGAATTGGGCTTGGCCAAACTCATTGGAGCCTTGACTCTCCTCATCCCCGTCACGCCCTACATCCTGAGGCTGTTTGCCTACTTCGGGTTTGGCTTGACATTTATCTCGGCTATAGTTGCCCACTTCGCATCTGGAGATCCGCTTAGTGTAGTAATTCCACCCTTTATTTTCTTGGCGCTACTGCTAGTCTCCTATACTTATTGGGGAAAAACTGAGGAAAAGAAAGCGGTGTTTGCTTAAGCAGTAAGAGCTTGTCTCGAAGGTCTAGTTTCTATCTGCTTGAGTCTTCAATATTAGGATAGATGAAAATTAGCTGTGAAAGGGTTCTGTTCGCTGGCAAACCATCAAATCGATAAATTACCTTGGAGGTTTGCCAGCGAAATACCAAATAAAATAAGTGCGGTTTGGGCCAGCCTGCAGGGTGGGTAAAGAAACAAAAGCGGGCCGGCGTCCAGCCCCGTGTGGTAGGAACTTTGGCAAATCTTGATTTTTAGTCCTTTTGGATTAAGCCAAAAGGACATAGAAAAAGAATCGACGAAGATTTCTCAGACGGGTTAATAGATAAGGTTACAAGTCTGGCCTAATTTTCAATGATGCTGACATCAGGGATGAATCTCCACATCATGATTCTACGCCAGCGATTAAATTCTTGTATTGTTTCTCCTACCAGGGGTTAAAACCCATGGCTGTCGACCTTCGATCCATACTGGTTCAGATACTGATTCAGACCTTAACAAGATCCCTAAATACTAGCTTCCCACCGTCACGGTCAGAGCTCCAAAAGCCTACAAGGCCGATTACCGCGTTTAACCCAATTAAACGCCTCAGAAAGATCTGCAACAGAAGAGTTTCCAACTTGGCACAAAATTCAAAAGGGATAGGCGCGAGGGGAGGATTTGCCAGCAAAATAGTGAGAGAAACAAATGGCCTTGTTAGAGTATCTCTATGCTGTATTTTTTGACCTCTAATTTCCCCGGCTCAAGCACCCGAATACCTTCCTTTTCGGCAAGCATTCCCGAATGATCTACCGAGTCGGCGATACCCAGCCAAGGCTCAAGACACACAAAAGGGGCACCTGGCTTGGCCCAGATGCCGAGGTAGTCGAAGTCCCCAAACTCCATTTTAAGTATTGGACCCTTGTCCCTGTGGCTCAGGGATACTTCCCTTGATTTCAGCTTTTTAAAAATCAAGGCATCTTGGTCAAAGATGTGCGCGTGCAGGCGGATTGTCCGTGTATTGTCCAGTAGCCTTTCGCCCATCTCCCCAATGAGCCCCTGCGGGCTAATCATCCAGGTATGGTCCGTTTCCTTTTCAGTAAACTCGATTTGGTAGTCTTCCCATTTTTCCCCCGGAAGAAGCGGACAGTTGAAGGCAGGATGGCCGCCTAGGGAATAATAAAGGTCTTTGTCTCCACTGTTGAAGACTTGATGAGAAACCTCCAACCTGTTGCCCTCGAGGAGAAAGGTAACCTCAAAGCTGAAATCGAAAGGGTACACTTCCAATGTCTCTGCACTGGAATCGATTTGGAACACCAAGAGGTTTTCTTCTTGTCTGGCCAGTTTGGGCAGATCGGAGTTTCGGACAAAGCCATGCTTGGGAAGGGCATAATCTTTTCCCTCGTAGCTGGTTTTTCCATCTTTCAATGCGCCAATAATGGGGAAGAGCACAGGGGCCTGGCCCGTCCAAAATTGAGGATCTCCCTGCCAAAGGTACTCTTGGCCGCTGGCCTTGGATTGTAAGGAGCTGAGTTCCATTCCCTTTAAGTTGACCTGGACGCGGAGCGATGTGGATTCGATGGTGTAGTGCATGGTGTTTTCAAAAAAAGATGCCGAAAGATAGGGGGAACCGGGCAGATGGTCTCGGCCGAAGAGTTCAAAAATCTGGTGTCTCGGCAAGTAGTTCGGCAAATATGGATAACTGGTATTTAATAGAGGCTAACAAACTTCCTCCCAGAGACTGTTCAAATAACTGTGTCAAAATTTAAACCATTAAATTTTGACTATGAAAGAAGACAAAGAAGAGTTTGATTTCAAGGCTTTTGCCAAGCAAGCCGGAGATGCGCTTCGCTCAGGCAAGCC
>JAESGW010000455.1_pt1 | contig 39661 bp, 27 predicted proteins | sample 9269791 | NCBI WGS metagenome assembly JAESGW01 (sample SAMN16773120, study PRJNA677053) | algae metagenome | isolation source: Aphanocapsa lilacina HA4352-LM1 and co-occurring heterotrophs from near cave... | place: USA: Maniniholo cave, near Haena, Kauai, HI | collected 2009-07-28
CTGTGGGTGACGACGAGCAGCTGGGTGCGATCGGCCAGGCGGGCGAGGCGCTCGCCAATCGCGCTCGCCACCGCACCGCCCACGCCCCTGTCGATCTCGTCGAAGATCATCGTCGCGGCGCTGCCCTGTTCGGCCAGCGCGACCTTCAGCGCGAGGATGAAGCGCGACAGTTCGCCGCCCGAGGCGATCCGGGTCAGCGCGCCGAACGGCGCGCCGGGATTGGTCGAGACCTCGAACTCCACCCGGTCGCGGCCGGAGGCGCTCCACTGGGCCTCTTCGGTCGTGGCGACGACGGTGCGGAAGCGCGCTGAATCGAGCTTGAGCGGGGCCAGCTCGCCGGCCACGGCCTCGTCCAGCCGCGCGGCCGCGGACTGGCGTGCGATGGTGAGGGCGGCCGCAGCCTCGTCATAGGCGCTTCGCGCCTGCGCCAACGCCGCCTCCAGCGCGGCGATGCCGCCTTCGCCCGCCTCGATCCGCTCTAGCTTGCCCGCCAGCTCGGCGGTGAGCGCCGCGAGATCGTCGGGCTGGACGCGGTGCTTGCGCGCCATGCCGCGCAGCTCGAACAGGCGGGCCTCGTCATCCTCCAGCGCCTGCGGGTTGAAATAGAGCGCAGTTCGCGCCTCGCGCAGCCGGTCTTCGGCAACCGAACCCTCGATCACCGCGCGGTCGATCGCCGCCAGCGCATCGGCCAGCGCAGGATGATCGCCGGCGATGCGTTCGAGCGCGCGCGCGGCCTGGCGCAGCTGGGCGATGCCGCCTTCGGATCCCTCGATCCAGCCTTCGACCGCGCCCAGATCCTCGGCGATCTTTTCGGCGCGCTGCATCGTCCGGCGGCGGTCGGCGAGGATCTCCTCCTCGCCGGGTTCCGGCGACAGCGCGGTCAGCTCGCCGACCGCATGTTCCAGCCACTCGCGGTCGCGTGCGGCGGTCTCCAGTTCGACGCGGGCGGTGGCGAGCGCGGCCTCGGCCGCGCGCCACGCGCGGTGCGCGGCGGCGACGGTCCCGGGGTCGATCCGTCCGAACGCGTCGAGCAAGGCCCGGTGGCCGCGCGGATTGAGCAGCCCGCGATCGTCATGCTGGCCGTGGATTTCCACCAGCAACGGGGCGATCTCGCGCAACAGCCCGGCGGAGACCGGCTGATCGTTGATGAAGGCGCGGCTGCCGCCATCGGCCTTCACCGTGCGGCGCAGGATCAGCGGTTCGCCGGGTTCGACATCGATGTCGTTGTCGGCGAACAGCATGGCGAGCGCGGGTGTGGCGATATCGAAGGTCGCGGTCACGCCCGCGCGCTCGGCCCCGGCGCGGACCAGCCCGCTATCACCGCGCGCGCCCAGCACCAGCCCCAGCGCATCGAGCAGGATCGATTTGCCTGCGCCGGTCTCGCCGGTCAGCACGCCCAGCCCGTTCGCGAAATCCAGGTCCAGCGCCTCGATCAGCACGACGTCACGGATCGAAAGCGCTGTCAGCATGAATGGACCGGTCGGCGGATCACCCGCCCGTGGTGCTGGCGGCGGCGGTCGCCATCGGCGCGGGATATCTCTGCATCAGATCGTACGACCGCTGATACCACTGCGTGCCGGGATAGTTGGCGCCCAGCACCGCCGCGGATTTCTGCGCCTCGTCGCGCAGGCCCAGCGCCAGATAGCTTTCGGTCAGCCGCATCAGTGCCTCGGGCACATGGCTTGTCGTCTGATAATTGTCGACGACATTGCGGAAGCGGATCGTCGCTGCCAGCCACTGGCCGCGCACCTGATAGAAGCGGCCGATCTCCATGTCCTTGCCGGCCAGGTGATCGGTGACCAGATCCATCTTCACCCGCGCGTCAGCCGCATAGGGCGTTTCGGGATAGCGGCGCGACAGCTCGCCCAGCGCGTCCAGCGCCTGCTGGGTGATCTTCTGGTCGCGCGTGATATCCTCGATCTGCTCGTAATAGCCCATCGCGATCAGATAATAGGCGTAGGGCGCATCCTTGTTGCCGGGATGGACCGACAGGAAGCGGCGCGACGATTCGATCGACTTGGTGTAATCCTGCGCCATGTAATAGCTGAACGCGCTCATCAGCTGCGCGCGGCGCGCCCATACCGAATAGGGGTGCTGGCGCTCCACCTCGTCGAAGATCACCGCCGAACGCTTGTAGTTGCCGCGGTCGATCTCGCGCTTGGCCGCGGTGTACAGCGTGCCCACGTCGCGCGCGACATAGCTGGTGTCGGCGCGGGTGCCGGCGTTGCGGCTGGCGCAGGCGCCAAGGCCGAGGATCGCGACCGACGCCAGAACGACGGCGGCGGGGCGGGCGAGTGACTGGGGGATACGCATAAGCGAGACCCTTACTCCACACTCGCGCCCGCGAACAATCCCTTTCGCGTGGGCCCTTTCGCGTGGGCCCTTTCGCGCGGGCCCTTTCGTACGAGCCGGGGATAGCTTGACGCGGCGCCGCGTTGAAGCATGTGTGCCCGCGCATGCCGTATGGAGACCGTGATGACCGTTACCCGCCTGACCACCCACCGCGTCGAAAAACCCTGGGGTCGGACGAAATTATGGCCCGGTTTCGACGATCCCGCGCCCGGCGGTGAGCCGATAGGCGAGATATGGTTCCAGACGCCGGGCGATGAGCAGCCGGATCTGCTGGTCAAATATCTGTTCACCAGCGAAAAACTGTCGATCCAGGTGCACCCGGACGACGCGGAGGCGCGCGCGCGGGGCTATGCGCGCGGCAAGGACGAGGCTTGGGTGATCCTGCAGGCCGAGCCCGATTCGACGATCGCGCTGGGCACGGTGCGCGAAGCCAGCCGGGACGAACTGCGCGCCGCGGCGCTGGACGGATCGATCGAGCAGTTGATGGACTGGAAGCATTTCGGCGCGGGCGACACGGTCTATTCGCCCGCCGGCACGGTCCACGCGATCGGCCCGGGGCTGACACTGGTGGAGGTCCAGCAGAATGTCGATCTGACCTACCGCCTCTATGATTATGGCCGCCCGCGCGAGCTGCATCTGGATGACGGGATCGCGGTCTCCGATCCCAGGCCGTTCGTGGCGGAGGACCGCAGCGTCACGCTGGACGACGGCCGCACCGTCCTGTTCGAAGGACCGAAATTCGTCCTCGAACGCTGGACCGACCGCTCCCGCCGGGTGGATCTGCCGGAAGGCGTGACCGGCTGGTTCGTGCCGTTAAAGGGTACGGGCTCGCTCGACGGCGCCGATTGGCGGGCGGGCGAATGCTATACGCTGACCGGGGAGGCGCTGCTGGCCCCGGACGAAGGCGCCGAGATGCTGTTCGCCTATCCGGGGGACAAGCGCATTTAGCGCTTTCCAGACTGTTAAGCCGCACGGTCTATAGATGACCGATGCTGCGCGTGCTGGCCCTTTCCACCCTGTTTCCCGATGCGACGCGTCCCAATTTCGGGGTGTTCGTGGAACGGCAGACGCTGGGCCTCGCGGCGCACCCGGGCGTGGAGCTGAAGGTTGCCGCCCCGCGCGGGCTGCCGCCATTCCCGCTCGATCGCCACCCGCATTATGCCGGGTTGCGCGGCCTGCCCGATCGCGAGGCATGGAAAGGGCTCGATCTTTACCGCCCGCGTTTCGCCGCCGTGCCGGGGACAAGGGGGCGCTTTCACGCCGCCGCGCTGGTCCGCGCGCTTGCGCCGGTGCTGGACGCGGTCCGGGCCGATTTCGCCTTCGACGTGATCGACGCCGAATTCTTCTTTCCCGATGGCCCCGCCGCGATTGCGCTCGGCAAGCGCTACGGCGTGCCGGTGTCGATCAAGGCGCGCGGAGCCGATATCCATCATTGGGGCCGCGCCGCCGCTACCGCCAAGCAGGTCCGCGATGCGGCGTGCGCGGCCGACGGGCTGCTGGCGGTGGCGGACGCGCTCAAGGCGGACATGGTCGCGCTCGGCATGCCGGGCGAGCGCATCCGCGTGCACCATACCGGCGTCGATCTCGCCGCGTTTCAGCCCGGCTTCGGGCGGGCAGGGGGTGATCCGCTGGTCGCCTCGGTCGGCGCGCTGATCCCGCGCAAGGGGCATGATCTGACGATCCGCGCGGTCGCGTCGCTGCCCGGCGTGCGGCTCAAGATCGCGGGCGAGGGGCCGGAACGTGCGCGGCTGGAACGGTTGATCGGCGAACTGGGCGTGGCCGATCGCGCGCAATTGCTGGGATCGATCCCGCATGCCGATCTGCCGGTGCTGCTCGCGACGGCCGATGTCCTTGCGCTGCCTTCGTCCTCCGAGGGCCTGGCCAATGCCTGGGTCGAGGCGCTGGCGAGCGGCACGCCCGTCGTCACCTGCGATATCGGCGGCGCGCGTGAGGTGATCGACCGGCCGGAGGCGGGGCGCATAGCGGCGCGGGAACCGGGCGCGATCGCTGCGGCGATCGCCGAACTGCTCGCCAACCCGCCCGATCCGCTGGCGGTACGCGCGGCGGCGGCGCGCTTTACCTGGGAAGCGAACACCGGCGCGCTATATGATCACCTGTCCGGGCTGGTCGCCGCTCAGGCGTCCAGCGGGTAGAGCGCTGCTGCGATCCAGCGGCCTTCGCCGCGGACCATGCCCCAGGCGCGGGCGGCGGCGCGGCTGTCCATCGGCTCGACGCCGACGCCACGCGCCTCGAGCGCGCGGGTGAAGGCGAGGGGCGGGCGCCTGAGGGTCGCGCCACTGCCCAGCAGCAGGAATTCGGGGGGCGGATCGATGCCGATCAGATCGGCGACATCGGCTTCGGTCAGCGCCTCGATCGCGGGCGCCACCCAGTCGCGCGCCCAAAGCGGCGTGATCGCCAGCGCGCCCGAACACAGCGTGTCATCGACGCGGAAGCCGTTCCCCGAAAACCCCCGGATCAGCGGACCCTGGGGGCGCTGGTCCGGGTCCATCTTCAGGGGAGGTCGCGCGCGGTCACGCGCTCGCCGTCGCTATCGCCGGCCTTCGGCAGGAAGCTGTCGGGGCCGAGCTTGAGCCACAGCAGAATCGCTGCCGAGACATAGACCGAAGAGAAGGTGCCGATGACGATGCCCAGCAGCATCGCAGCGGTGAAGCCGAAAATCACGTCCGGCCCCAGCAGCAGCAGGATCGTCAGCGTGATGCCGATCGACAGGCTGGTGACGACCGTTCTCGACAAGGTCTCGTTGATCGACAGGTCGAGCAGCGCGATGATATCCATCTTGCGGTATTTGCGCATGTTTTCGCGTATTCGGTCATAGACGACGATGGTGTCGTTCAGCGAATAGCCGATGATCGTGAGGATCGCGGCGACGATGTTCAGATCGAATTCCAGCTGGGTGACGGCGAAGAAGCCCAGTGTCAGCGCCACGTCGTGAAACAATGCGAACAGTGCGCCGACGCCGAACTGCCATTCGAACCGCACCCAGATATAGAGCGCGATACCGATCATCGCGAGGCCAAGCGCCCACGCGCCCTTGGTGAACAGCTCGTTCGAAACCTTGCCCGACACGCTCTCCACCGCGCCCACCTGCGCGCCGGGGAAGCCCTGTTCGATGGTCGTGCGGATGCGCGTCGCCGCGGCCTCGGCCGCGCCGCTGTCGCCTTCGGGCAACGGGGTGCGGATCGATACGTCGCGCGGGCCGCCGAATTGCTGGACGGTCGCCTCGCCGATGCCCAGCGCCTCCACCCGTTCGCGCAGCTGCTCGACATTCACGTCCTGCGCAAAGGTGACGCGTACCATCTGGCCGCCGACGAAATCGATGCCCAGATTGAATCCCTTGATGAAGCACAGCGCAATCGCTGCAGCGATCAGCGCCACGGACAGCCCCATCGCCCAGAAGCGGTACTTCAGGAACGGGATATTGGTGTTGTCGGGGACGAGTTTCAGCGGGCGCATGGCGGCCTCAAATATTGATGTGCTTGGGGCGATTGCGCTTCAGCCAGTCCGCGACGAGCAGACGGGTGAAGGTCACGCCGGTGAACACCGATGTCGCGATACCGATGGCGAGGACGACGGCGAAGCCGCGGATCGGGCCGGAGCCGAACACGAACATGATCGCCGCGGAGATGACGTTGGTGATGTTCGCGTCGAAAATCGCGCGGCTGGCTTCTTTATAGCCGAATTCGACCGCCTGGATGGTATGCCGCCCTCGTCGCTGCTCTTCGCGAATACGCTCGTTGATCAGCACGTTGGCGTCGACCGCGGCGCCCACCGTCAGCACGAATCCGGCGATGCCGGGCAATGTCAGCGTCGCGTTGAACAACGCCATGATCCCCAGGATCATCACCGCGTTCACCACCAGCGCCAGCGTGGTGTACACGCCGAAGCGCATATAGGTGATGACCATGAAGAACATCAGCGCGATGCTGCCGACGATGCCGGCGAGCACGCCCTTCTGGATCGAATCGGCACCCAGCTCGGCCGAAATCGTCCGCTCCTCGATCACCGCCAGCTCGACCGGCAGGCGGCCCGAACGCAGCGAGATCGCCAGCGTGTTGGCGCTTTCAACGGTGAAGCCGCCGCGAATCAGCGCGGCGCCTCCAGGGATTGGCTCGTCAAAGCTCGGCGCCGAGATCACGACATTATCGACGATGATCGCGAAACGGCGGCCTGTGAACTGAGTAGACAGATTGGCGAATTTGCGCCCTCCCTGGCTGTCGAAGCGGATGTTGACGACGGGGCGGTTGTCCTGCGGATCGAAGCCCTGATTGGCGTCGGTCAGTTCGTCGCCCGAAATCGCGACGCGGCGTTCGACCGCGATCCGCCCGCCGCCTTCCTGATAGGGCAGATACTGCACGCCTGCCGGCGGCACCGGCGTGGTCACTTCACCCGATCCCGCGACCATGCGGAATTCCAGCCGCGCAGTCTTGCCGAGCAGGTCCTTCAACGCCTGTGGATCGTCGAGGCCGGGCACCTGCACGACGATGCGATTCGCGCCCTGGCGGATGATCGTCGGCTCGCGCGTGCCGAGCTCGTCGACGCGGCGGCGGACGACTTCGGTCGCGACCTCCATCGCCTGATCGGTTGCGGTGGCGAGGCCGGCGCTGGTCGGGGTCAGGACGAAGCGGCTCGAATCAACGACCTGGATATCCCAATCGCGCTGCCCGGTCATGCCTGCGCCGGTGGTCAGCTGGTTGATCCGCTCACGCGCGGCATCGACCTGCGCGGCATCGCGGACCATGAAACTCAGGCGTCCGCCCGAGGTGGAGATATCGCCGATCGAGATGCGCGGCGCGTCACGGCGGCGCATTTCCGCTTCAACGGTCTGCTCCATCGTCTCGATCCGCTGGCGCGCGATATCGGCGGTGTCGGCTTCCAGCAGGATGTGGCTGCCGCCCGCCAGATCGAGTCCCAGATTGATCCGTGCCTTGGGCACCCAACTGGGCCAGGCGTCGGTGGTCGATTGCGGGAAGAAGCTGGGAACGGCGAAGGCGAAACAGAACAGGATGGTCAGGATGACCGTCCAGACCTTCCAGCGCGGGAAATCGAGCATCTGTGCGGACCCGCCCTTAATCGTTCGCGGGTTTCGCGCCGCCCAGCGGCTGGATCGCCGCCAGCGTCGCCTTGACGATGCGCACCTTGGTGTTGGGGGCGATCTCGACCTCGACGTGATTGTCCTCGACGCGGGTGACCTTGCCGACGATGCCGCCCGCGGTGGTGACGGTGTCGCCCTTCTTCACCGCGGCGATCTGCGCCTGCTGTTCCTTCATCCGCTTCTGCTGCGGGCGGATCAGCAGGAACCAGAACACGACGAAGATCAGGATCAGCGGCGCGATCTGGATCATGAAGGCGGCGGCGCCACCACTGCTCGCGGAACCGGCGGCCTGCGCGTAGGCGGGAGAGGAGAACATGGGTCGGATCGGCCTGATATTGTTGGTCGGGCGGCGCGGACGCGCGCCTCGGTAATTATGGTGCCGCGCGCTACCATCAAGCGCGGGGCCGCGCAACCGAGTCCCCGGCGATCAGCCGAGGCGGGGAAGCGACGGACAGGCGGCGGGGCGTGCTTGCATCACCCGGGACATCCGCGTAAGGCGCGCACCTTCGATCCGGGCAGCTGCTTTTGCGGCGGGCCAGGGACGATCCGGTCGGGGCGTAGCGCAGCCTGGTAGCGCATCACACTGGGGGTGTGGGGGTCGCAGGTTCGAATCCTGTCGCCCCGACCAATTTTCAAATACCCAAAAAGCGGGCCTTGACCTTTGCATGCCGGATAATTCCGCCGCTTGTAGCGGCCTCTAGCTTTCCCGTACGATGATCTGCGTGGGAAGCACGACGGATGACGGACGACCGCCATCGATCCGCTGCATCAGTTTCTCCACCAGCAGGGCGCCGGCAAGGTCGGTCTTCTGGGCGATGGTCGTGATCGTCGGGTTAAAATGCGCGGCCGGTGGAATATTGTTGTAGCCGACCAGGGAAAAGTCGCGAGGCGCCATCAGGCCGGCAGCCCGAAAAGATCCGATCGCGGCCATCGCCGCCGTGTCGGAGAAAGCGAAGACGGCATCGGGGGGTGCCGATGTCGACAGGTAGGACGCCACCGTCTCCGCGGTGGTCGTGAACGCCATCGATGCTATCGGCAACAGGTCGATCGTCACGTCGCGATCCTGCGCGGCAAGGCGCAGCCCTTCGTAACGCAGGCGCAGTTCTTCGTGACGGACATCGCCGATGAACAGCCAGCGCTTCCTGCCATGCGCCAGGAAGTGCGCGCCAGCCAGCTTGCCCCCCGCGAGATTGTCGCTGCCGACCGCGCAATAACCGGCGTCGGACGACACCGCCCCCCAGACCACCAGCGGCAGATCCTCGCGGGCCAGCGCGCGCAGCATGGCGTCGCGCGTGCCCTGGCCGAGTACGATGAAACCATCGGCGCCCCGCGCCTGAAAGAAATCGCGGAACGCGCGGGCATCGTCCAGGCCGGGCGGCGACAGCAGGAGATCCTGGTTACGGATCGACAGCGCCTCCGATACGCCGGCGAGCAGCTCGAAAATGAAAGGATCGCCGATCGCCCCGTGATGGTGCGATCCGAAATCGAGCATCACCGCGATCGTGTTGGTCCGGGTATGCCGCAGCTTCTGCGCATTGCGATTGACGGCATAGCCCTGCGCGCGCGCCACCTCGAGAACGCGGTCTCGCGTTTCCGCCGATACCAGCGGGCTGCCGTTCAGCACGCGCGAGACGGTCGGCATGGAAACGTTTGCAAGCCGGGCGATGTCGTGCATCGTCGGCCTGTTCCCGCCGCCACGACGTCCAGTCCTCTCTTTTATGGCGCTTTCATCGGTCATTGCAGCCGTCGTACCCACCATGCCCATATCTAGCAACAGACCTCTCGCGCCTTGCTGAAACTTTGTCTTGAAAAGCATTTCATAGTTTCATAAAAAGACACTTGGATAGGCAAGAATGCCATCGGCTCGAAAGGGGAGGAAAGAATGTTTCGTCAAACCTTACTCATGATCGGCGCCGCGCCCCTGGCGCTGTGTGCCGCGAATGCGCACGCGCAAACGACCCCGCCCGATCCCGCAGCCCTCCCCGCCGAACAGCCCGCGCCCGACCAGGCCGAACCCGTCGATGGTGAAGACATCATCGTGGTCGGCACCGCCGGCGGCGGCACCCGGCGCCAGGACGCCTCGTTCGCCGTCACCACGCTCAGCAGCGAGGCGATCGTACGTGCGGCGCCGAACAGCACCGCCGATCTGCTTCGCACCGTTCCCGGCGTCAGCGCGGAAAGCTCGGGCGGGCAGAACGGCGCCAACATATTCGTGCGCGGATACCCTTCGGGCGGCGACGCGCAGTTCGTCACCTTCCAGGTCGGTGGCGTGCCGATCTTCCCGCCGCCGACGCTCTCCTTCCTCGAAAATTCGCAGCTGATCCGTCTCGACGAGACCGTCCAGCGCGTCGAAGCGGTGCGCGGCGGCACCGGGTCGCTGTTCTCGAACGGCCAGCCCGGCCTGACGGTCAACGTCGTCCAGCGCACGGGCGGCAACGACTTCCACGGCCTCGCCAAGGTTTCCTACACCGATTATGACGAGATCCGCGGAGACGCCTGGGTTTCGGGCCCGCTCGGCGAAGACACCGGCTTCATGATCGGCGGCTATTACGCGCAGGGCAACGGCATCCGCGATCCGCAGTACCGCGCCGAAAAGGGCGGCCAGATCACCGCCAACATCCACCATGATTTCGGCAATCGCGGGTCGGTCGAGGTCTATGCGCGCTACCTGAACGATCGCGGCCAGTGGCTGCTGCCGATCCCGATCATCCAGGACGGCAGCGAGATCAGCGCCTATCCGGGCTTCGATGCGGGCACCGGCGCGCTGGCCGGCCGCGAGACGCAAGTCACCACCAATCTTGCCGGACGGACCGTCGATCTCGCCGACGGCCGCGGCGCAGACGTGATCAATGTCGGCCTGGCGTTCGAGCATGATCTGGTCGATGGCCTGCGCTTCCGCGAACGTCTCGCCTATCTGGGCGGCAGCGCCGATACGGTCGGGCTGGTCCCGGACGGACCGCCCAGCAGCGCGCTGGCAACGGCGGTCGCGCTCGGCGGGGCCGGATCAACCGTCGGCAGCCTTACCTATGTCAATGGCGGCGGCGCGGTCGCCGGCGGCGCCGATGCGCAGGTCATGCGCGCCGGCGTCTGGGAAGTCCGCAAGCAGATCGACTCGTTCGTCAGCGATACCGCGCTCGAACTCACGACCGGCAACAACAAGCTGACCGGCGGCTTCTACTTCGCGGACTATAGCTCGCGCGACAATTGGGCGCTGGGCAACCAGGTGTTGCTGACCGCGGAACCCAATGCGCGCCTGTTGAACCTGACCCTCGGTGACGGCCGTATCGCGACGCTCAACGGCTTCAGCTCGGGCGCGGGATTCCTGGTCGATGCCTATTATCAGGGGCGGGACTACGCGTTCTACGCGGTGGACGAGCTGCAGATCACGCCGGAGCTGCGCATCGATGGCGGCATCCGCTGGCAGCGCCATGTCGTCGAAGCGAGAATCCGCACGCCATCGGGCACGGTCAATCAGGACGGCAACCCCGACACGCTGTATGACAACGCCTCGAACGTCCTCGGTGCTGCCCGCACCCTCGATTACGAGGGCTCGGACTGGTCCTGGACGGCCGGCGTCAATTACGACGTCACCAGCCAGTTCGGTGTGTTCGCGCGCTACAGCCGGGGCAACAGCTTTCCCCAGTTCGACAATCTGCGCGACGGCCTGACCATCACCGCCCAAGTCGATACCTATGAGGGCGGGCTGAAGTTCTCGAGCCCGTTTGCGAACCTCTATGCCACGGTGTTTCACAATAAGTTCGAGGGCCTGGCCTCGACCCAGCTCGTCAACAACGTCCCTCTCAGCCAGGTCGGCGGCGCCAAGGCCACCGGCGTGGAGCTGGAAGGGGTAATCCGGCCGTTCGATGGCTTCAGCCTGACCGCCGCGGGCACCTTCCTCGACGGGACCTATCAGGACTTCTTCACCGGCGGCGGCACGATCGACAATACCGGCAACCGCGTCCAGCGGCAGCCGCGCTGGATGTGGCGTGTGACGCCGGCCTACGAACTCGAAGTCGGCACGATCAGGCCCGCGGTATTCGCCACGCTGCAATATACCGGTGATCGCTTCTCGGATGTGGAGAACAACCAGCTCCTGCCGCGGTTCTACCAGCTGGATGCCGGCATCTCGATCGATGTCGCGGAACGGGTGCGGCTGCAGGTGACCGGCAACAACCTGACCGACGAGATCGGGCTGACCGAAGGCAATCCGCGGATCATCGGTTCGCAGGGCTCGGGCGCGATCCTTGCCCGGCCCATCCTCGGCCGCTCGGTCCGCTTCAGCGCGGCGTTGAGCTTCTGATCAGGGGAGGGGTGCCCGGCCGCTGGCCGGGTGCCCCCTTCCCTCCTTAGACAGGCAAACCATGGATCGGCGCACGCTCCTTCGCAATGCTGCGACGCTGGCGGCCGGGGTCGCCTTCGCGCCCGGTGCGCAGGCCGCCGCGACGCCGCGCCAACGCAATATCCTGCTGCTGATCTCGGACGATCAGGGGCTCGATCTCGGCTGCTACGGCGTGCCGATCAAGACGCCCCGGCTCGATCGACTGGCGCAAGAAGGCACGCGCTTCGCCCAGGCGTTCGCCGCGGTCTCCTCGTGCAGCCCCAGCCGGGCGGTGATCAACACCGGCCTCTACACGCATCAGAACGGCATGTACGGCCTGCAGCACGACGTGCATCACCAGTCGCTGCTCGACGGTATCGAGACCCTGCCCGCGATGCTGCGCCGCGCGGGATATGCCACCGCGCTCGTCGGCAAGAAACATGTCGGGCCCGACAGCGCCTTCCCCTACGAAGCAGAGCTGGTGCCGGAGCGTTCGGGCATCCGCGACGTGCGGGAGATGGCGATCGCCGCGTCCAGCTTCATCCGGTCGACAAACGACCGGCCGTTCTTCGTTACGGTCGCCTACAGCGATCCGCACCGCGCCGCGGTCGATTACGGCAATGATCGCCCTTGGCCGGGGGTGAAACTCGTCACCTACGATCCCAAATCCGTGCCGATCCCGCGCCATCTGCCCGACATCCCGGCGGTGCGTAGCGACCTGGCGGAATATTATGAATCACTCAGCCGCCTCGATACCGGTGTGGGCATGATCCTCGACGACCTCGCCGAGACCGGCCGCGCCGAGGAGACGCTAGTGATCTTCCTCAGCGACAATGGCCGGCCCTTTGGCGGCGCGAAGACCAACCTCTACGATCCCGGGCTACACCTGCCGCTGATCATCCGCGCGCCGGGCGCATCGCCCGGCGTCAATCAGGCGATGGTCAGCTGGGTCGATATCGCGCCCACCATCCTCGACTATGCCGGAGTCGCGCCACCGACGCGCTATCCTCTGTCCGGCGCGTCGCTGATGCCGCTGCTGGGACAGACCGGAGCGACGGGCCGCGATGCGGTGTTCGCCAGCCACGATTTTCATGAGATCAACCAATATTACCCGATGCGCAGCGTGCGCACGGCTACCCACAGCTACATCGCCAATCTCGCGCATCCGCTGGACTATCCGATCGCGGGCGACGTCGCCGGATCGCCGAGCTGGAAGGCGATCAGCTCGGACCCGTCGATCCGTCTCGGCAATCGCACCCAGGCCGCCTATCTCAAGCGCCCGGCCGAGGAGCTGTATGATCTGACGCGCGACCCGGACGAGATCGTCAATCTTGCCGGCGATCCCGCCTATTCGCCCGTCCTCGCCGATCTGCGCCAGCGACTGCTCAGGATGCGCAGCACAACCAGGGATCCGTGGCTCGCCGGGCAGACCGATCCCTATGCCCATATGGACCATCAGCCATGACCGACGACCTCACCCGTCGCGGCATCCTGCTCGCCGGCAGCGGCGGCGCATTCGGCCTGTATTCCTGGGCGGCGGCGGGCCATACACCCGCCGCCCAACGCTCGCCGGCGCTCAAGCGCCTGCGGGGGGCGAAGCCGCGCAACATGCTGTTCGTGCTGACCGACGATCATCGCCACGATGCGATGGGCTTCATGAAGGCGCAGTCGTTCGGCGACACCCCGACGCTGGATCGGCTGGCGCGCGAGGGCGTCCATTTCCGCAACGCCTTCGTCACCACCGCGCTCTGTTCACCGTCGCGCGCTTCGATCCTCACCGGGCTGTACGCGCACCAGCACAAGGTGGTCGACGAAGGCCTGGCGCGGATCATGAAGCTGCTCGAGCAGCGCGGCGAACTCGACGACACGCTGATCCTGTACATGGGCGACAATGGCTTCATGTTCGGCGAACATGGCCTGATCGACAAGCGCACCGCCTATGAGGAATCGATGCGCGTGCCGATGATCGCGCGGTGCCCGGCGATGTTCGGGCCGGGGGTGGTCGAACAGGTCGTCGCCAATATCGATATCGCGCCGACCATGCTGGCCGTGGCCGGGCTGCAGGCGCCCGCGACGATGGCGGGCGCCAACGCGCTGCCGCTGGCCCAGGGCAAACCGATCCCGTGGCGCAGCGAGCTGCTCTACGAATATTATTGGGAGCGCAATTTCCCGCAGACCCCGACGGTCCACGCGCTGCGCGAGGATCGCTACAAATACATCCATTTCCACGGCATCTGGGACATCGACGAGCTCTACGATCTGCAGGCCGATCCGGACGAGACCGAAAACCTGCTCGCCCGCCCCGGTCATGAGCAACTGGCCGAGCGCATGAGCGCCAAGCTGTTCGCGCTGCTCGAGAAAAGCGACGGCATGCAGATACCGCTCACCCCCGATACGGGTGGACGCAATGAACGGCGCGATCCAGACGGTTCCAAGGGGGCACCGTTCCCACCCCGTTTCTTCCGCCCCGTCACGGCCGCCAATGCGTGATCGCCGGATCATGAGGCGTATCGGCGCTCTGCTCGCGATGCTCGTCGCCGCTCCGGCGCAGGCGCAGCAGAGCCCCGCCGCGGTGGACGTGCCCGCCTTCACGCTGCCGCCATCGGACCAGCTGAGCGAGGCGGCCAAGACCGTTCTGCTGCGCATGCGCGCGGCACGGTCGCCCGATTTCAAAGGCGACCTGAACAAGCAGCGCGCCTTCTACCAGAAGTATAACGACGACCGGCTGGCCGAAATGCGGCGGCACTTCCAGACCAGCGAGGATCGCGTGTCGCTGGGCGGTGTGGCGGTCGATGTCGTCACGCCCCGCGCCGGTATGCTCCCGCGCAATGCCGATCGTGTATTGATCAACGTGCATGGCGGCGCGTTCATGTGGGGATCGGGCAGCGGCGCGCTGGTCGAGGCGATCCCGATCGCCGCGACCGCGGGCATCAAGGTCGTCACGGTCGATTACCGGCTTACCCCGGAACACACCTATCCCGCGGCGTCCGAAGACGTGACCGCGGTCTACCGCGCCTTGTTGAAGCAATATCGGCCGGAAAATATCGGGATTTACGGCTGCTCGGCGGGCGGCATCATCACCGCGCAGTCGGTCGCGTGGATCCGCAAACATGGCCTGCCGCGTCCCGGCGCGATCGGCACGCTGTGCGGAACCGGCGCGGGTTTCGGCGGCGACAGCGCCTATCTCGCCGGGCCAACCGCCGAGGGGACGCCACCCCCGGCAGGGCCGCTGCCGCGCCTGCTGCCCACGGCGTATATGGCGGGCGTCGCCGGCAGCGATGGGGCGGCATACCCGCTCCTCTCCGAAACCGAGACCAGACTGTTCCCCCCGACATTGCTGCTGGCTGGCGGCCGCGACTTCGCCGTCAGCGCGCTGACGCTGGCGCACCGCCGGCTGGCGCAGGCGGGCGTGACCAGCCAGCTGTTCCTGTTCGACGGGCTGCCGCACGCGTTTTTCGTGTGGCCCGACATGCCCGAATCTATCGAAGCATATGGCGTCATCGCACGCTTTTTTGACCAGCATTTGGGGGGTGAGCGCCGATGACGCGACTGCGCATATTGATCGCGTTGGGACTGACCTACGCGCTGCTCGGCATATTGATGAACAGCGTCGGCGTGGTGATCCTGCAATCGATCCGCCATTTCGACATCGCCAAGCCCACGGCATCGACGCTGGAGGCGTGCAAGGACCTTTCCGTCGTCGTCGCGTCGTTCCTGCTGGCCACCCGCATCCCCGCCTTCGGCTATCGTCGCGCGCTGATCGGCGTGATGGCGGCCATGATGCTCGCCTGCCTCGCCGCGTCGCTCGCGGAGCGGTTCGTTGCGATGCAATTGCTGTTCGTCGCGACCGGGCTGTGCTTCGGCGTTGCGAAGGTCGCGACCTATGCGGTGATCGGCCTGCTCGCGCGCGATCCCGCCGATCATGCCAGCATCACCGGCACGATCGAAGGCGTGTTCATGATCGGTCTGCTCGTCGGGGTCTGGCTGTTCGGCTGGTTCGTCGGCGCGGATATGACCGGCCACGACTGGCTGCAGGTCTATTGGGTGCTGGCGGGGCTGTGCGCCGCGGCGGGGCTGCTGTGGTGGACGACGCCGCTCGACGAAACCGGCGCGGTGGCGGATGCGGCCGATCAGCCTGGCGGACTGCGCGCGATGTTCTCGCTGGTCGCGCTGCCTGCGACGGTCGCGTTCCTGATCGGTATCTTCTGCTATGTGCTGGTCGAACAGAGCGTCGGCACCTGGCTGCCTACGTTCAACAACGAAGTGCTGCACCTGCCGCCGGCGATGAGCGTGCAGATGTCGAGCATCTTCGTCGGCGCTCTGGCGGTGGGACGGCTGGCATCGGGCGTCGTGCTCAGGCGGATCAACTGGCTGCCGGTGCTGCTCGGCTGCCTCGCCGGCATCGCGATCCTGATCGTCGCGACCTTACCCGCGACGCGCGGACTTGTCCCCCGACCGGACGTGACATGGGGCAACGCGCCGCTAGCGGCCTATCTGTTCCCGCTGCTCGGCCTGTTCCTCGCCCCCATCTATCCAACGCTCTGTTCGATCGTCCTCAGCGCGCTTCCCCTCCACCGCCATGCCGCGATGATCGGGTTGATGGTGATCTTCTCCGCGCTCGGCGGGACGGTGGGCTCGTTCCTGACCGGCATGCTGTTCCAGCATATCTCGGGACAGATCGCATTCTACTTCGCGCTGCTGCCGCTGTCCCTCATCGCCGTGATGCTGTTCCGCATCCGCCGCGGCCTCCACAAGGCGGCCACGGCATGACGCCGCGATCGCCTTCCGAACTGTTCGGCTCGCTGTTCACCGAAGTACAGGAACGGCGGCTGTTCGCCGATTCAAAGACATTCGCCGATGCTGTACCGCGGCGCTCCGCTGACGCCATAATGGCTGATTGGGCTGCGATCCCGGCGCTGGACGACCAAGCGCTCCGGCTGTTCGTGGATGCGAATTTCGAGCTGCCGTCGAGCATGGATCTGCCGCCGCCCGACGCGCGGCCGCTGGCCGAACACATCACTGCGTTATGGGACGACCTGACGCGCGAAATACCGGTCGTCGGCGCCGACAGTTCCGCGCTGGCCCTGCCCCGGCGCTACGTCGTGCCCGGCGGCCGGTTTCGCGAGCTCTATTATTGGGACAGCTATTTCACGATGCTGGGGCTGGCGCGATCGGGGCGGCAGGATCTGGTCGAGGACATGCTGCTCAATTTCGGCAGCCTGATCGATCGCTATGGCCATATCCCGAACGGCACGCGCAGCTATTATCTCAGCCGCTCCCACCCGCCATTCTTCTATCTGATGTCGGCGCTGTCGAAGGACGATACCGAAGAGGGCCGAAGCCGCAGGCTCGCCTGGATGCTCGCCGAACATCGCTATTGGATGAGCGGCGAGGAGCGGATTGGATCGGGCGGGGAACATGCCCGGGTCGTCCGGCTGGACGATGGTGCGCTGTTGAACCGCTATTGGGATGACCGCGCGGCGCCTCGCGACGAATCCTGGGCGGAAGACGTGGCGCTGGCCCGCGAAGCGCCGGATCGCCCGGCCGGCGAAGTGTGGCGCGATCTGCGCGCGGCGGCGGAAAGCGGCTGGGATTTCAGCTCGCGCTGGCTGGGCGACGGATCGACCCTGCCGACCATCCGGACGACGCGGATCGTGCCGGTCGATCTCAACAGCCTGCTGCACGGGCTGGAGCACGCCATCGCCGATGCGTCCGAAGCGATCGGCGCCACTGAGCAGGCCGCGTCCTTCGCCGAACGCGCGGCGTCGCGCCGGGCGGCGATCGAGAAGCATCTGTGGAACGACGAGGGCGGCCATTATGCCGACTATGACCTCGATACCCGTGCCGTCCGCGCGCAGATGACCGCGGCGATGGCCTTCCCCCTGTTCGCCGGGATCACGGATGGCGCACGCGCGCACCGCACGGCGGTTGCGCTCCGGACGTTGCTCGCGCCGGGCGGGCTGAACACGACCGCAGCGCACACCGGGCAGCAATGGGACGCGCCGAATGGCTGGGCGCCGCTGCAATGGACCGCGGTCGCCGGCCTGCGGCGCTATGGCGAGACGGGGCTGGCGGACACCGTCACCGAACGTTGGCTGGCGATGGTCGAGCGGCAGTATCGCGCCACCGGCCACCTTTTCGAGAAATATCAGGTCGAAACCGGCGAAGCGGGGGGCGGCGGCGAATATCCCGTCGCGACAGGTTTTGGCTGGACCAACGGCATCGTGCTCGAAATGCTCGCCACCCGGACGACGACTGGAGCTGACTGATCTGGCCGTTTTGGGCGGAAGCGGCGGAAAGCTATAGTCGATAGTCCTTGGCGATCTCTCGATACTCGTCGAGAAATGCGTTTGCGATATAGTCGCCGCCCTCGCCCATCCGGTTATGCTGTTGCGGTGGCGGCGACGGGGGTGCGGCGGCTCCCCCGGGCGCCTCGGCGCCGTTCATGCCCTGTGACAGCAGGTCCGGCCGCGGTCCGCCGCCTGCATTGCGGCCGTTCAGGTCGAATATCGCTTCCTGGTGACGGATCGGCTCCCAGATGAAACTGCCCCAGCCGCGCTTGCCGGGCAGATCGTGAACCAGATCGTTCAGATAGCGCTTTCGGCTCGAATATTCCGCGACCAGCAGGCCTTTGTCGGGATAGCGTTCGACGAAGCGTTCGAACGTGTTCGCCCAATCCCCCTGCGCCAACTGCTGATAGCAGGACACGCCCAGAACATCGAAATCGACCCCGCGCGCGATCAGCGCGTCGGTCCATTCACGCACGATCGGCCAATGGCGGCCAAGGTGGTTGTGGAGCTGGATCAGCGCCCCCGGCTCAGCCGCCTTCGCGCCGGAAATTCCAGCGCGCAGCAGCAGCGCCAGCCCGTCGAAGCCGCCGACTGGCCCGGCGTTGCGGTGGTTGGCATCGGTCACCGGATTGCCGGTGGGCGTCGACAGCCGCACGCGGCCCTGCGGCCACAGCATGCCGAAGCTGATCTCGTTGCCGATCACCGCCATGTCGACCGGCGCGCCGCCCGCGCGCATCGCCCGCAAGCTGTCGCGCGTATGCGCCTCCACCGCCCGCGCGAGGCCGCCAAGATCGAACCCCTGCCATCCCGCGGGCGCCGCCTGATGCTCAGGATCGGCCCAGGTATCGGAATAGTGGAAGCTGAGCGCCAGGCCCATGCCGGCCGCCTTCACCCGCCTGCCCAGCTTGATGGTCTGGGCAAGGCCTCCCCAGGCCTTGTCCGGCGCGCGCTTCGAATAGCCGCGCGCCGGATCGACGAACATCCGCAGCCGGATATAGTTGAACCCGGCATCCTTCAGGATCGCGATCGGATCCCGCGCCACGCCGGCATCGAGATAGCGCGCACCGGCCGCCTCGTCCTCCGGTATCCAGGAGATGTCGGCGCCGAGCATGAACGGGCCCGGTCGGGCGCCGTCCTCCCTTGGCGCGGCCAGCAGCGGCCCCGCGAGCGCCGGCAGCATGACAAGGCCTAGCGCATCGCGACGGCGCAGCATCGTCATAGCCTGCGGCCCTTTCTAGAAGCGGGCATTGACGCCCATCGTAACGGTGCGGCCGATCCGCGTTTCGAACAGCGTGTCCTGGCGGTTGCTGTCGATATAGAGCCGGTTCTGCTCGTCGGTCAGGTTCTGCGCCTCCACGATCAGCTTGATCTGATCGGTGAGGTCGTAGGATGCCGAGGCATCGACGTAGAGCGTCGGCGCATTGCCCTGAAGATCGCTGCCGGGCGAGGCCGGAATGCCGCGGATGAAGCGGTCGCGATAGTTGGCCGTGCCACGGATGCTGAAGCGGTCGTCCTCGTAATAGAGCGTGCCCGAGGCGGTGTTCTTCGACAGGCCGACCAGATCGTTGGTCGCGCTGACCGTGCACTCGCCATCGACGCTGCGCAGGCAGTAATCGATCTCCGACGTGACATAGGTATAGTTGGCGAGCATGCCGAAATTGCCGAGGAAACCGGGCAGGAAAGTGAAAGGCACCTGCGCGTTCACCTCGACGCCCTTGAGCGGCCCGCCTGGCGTATTGAACGGCTGTGAGACCGTGAACAGCTCGGTCGGCGAGGTGTTGGAGTTTTCCAGCAGCGCTTCCGGAAGGCCCAGCTGGTTGAACGGCACCTGGCTGGTGATCGTCTGGATGAAGCTTTCGATGTCCTTGTAGAAGAACGCGACCGACAGCAGCCCGCCCGGCTGGAAATACCATTCCAGCGCCGCGTCGAAGGTCTTGGCGCGGATCGGGTCGAGGAACGGGTTGTTGACGTTGCCGACGCGGGTGACCGGGTTCACCCCGCTGGTCGGCGCGAGCAAACCAAGCTCCGGCCGCGCCATCACCTTCGCGCCCGACAGGCGGATGAGTAGGTTGCGCATCGGCTCGATCACGATGTTGGCGGAGGGCAGCCAGTCTTCATAGCCGTTGCGCGCGACGGCATATTGGCCGACCAGGTTGGTGGGCGAGATCATCCCCGCAGGCGGCGCCACCGCGATGAAACCGGATGAACGCATGTCGGTGCGGACATAGCGGAGACCGATATCGCCGCGCACGCCAAGGCCTATGCGATCGGCGAGGTCGAACGTCCCCATCGCATACGCGCTCTTGATCTCCTCCTGGACCCGCGTGTCGCCGCCGCCGCATTCGACGCCGCAATAGCGGACATTGTCGAAGCCGAAGGTATCGGCCCATTTGTCCGGGTCGATCGCCGCCCAGCTGGCGGGCGCGCCATTGCCCCAAAGCCCATCGGCTCCTTCGATCTGCGTCGTGATGTCGGCCAGGCTGGTGCCGGCGGGCAGCGGCATCTGGACGGTATCGGCGTTATAGGGGCGCAGGAAGGTGCCGCGGAAATCGCTTTCGCGGTACTGGCCGCCGACCTTCAGCGTGATGCCCTCGGCCAGGGTCCAGGCGAGGTTCAATTCGCCGGTCATGTTGTCGGTCGTGTTCCTGGACGGTTTGCCCTGGTAGCTGAAGCCGCCGAGCACGGTGCCGCCCGTCCCGACCGCATAGGTGAAGGCGTTCGGGTCCGACACGTCGAAGCCGAAATCGATCACCGGCGTCGATCCGCCATCGCGGAAGTCGATCGAGAAATTGTCGGCGTCGATCACGTCGATGAAGGTCTGGAGGCGTTTCCTGCCGTCCCAGCTCGACCGGTTGAGACCGACGAGCGCGGTGATCTCCAGCGCGTCGTTCAGACGGCGGCGGAAATTGACGTTCGCCTGTTTAAAGTCCGAAACGAAATGATCGACCAGCCCTTCGGAGCGCACGTCGACCCCGTCGAACAGGCCGTAGACCAGCGAGCCGTTCTCGTCGAACTCGGCATCGCGGACGGACACCATCGGCTGGCCGTTGTTGGAGATCGAGCGCGCGAACGAAAGCCCGGCGATATAATTGTCGCGCCGCGTCACGTCGTAGCGCGAATAGAGCAGATCGACCGAGATGTCGGTGTCCTCGTCGGGCTGGAATTGCAGCGTCAGCGTGCCGCCGATGCGCTCCTGATCCTGTGTCGAGTTCACATAGCGCGGGATGCGCGGCAGGAACGCGCCGCTGCCGGGCGTGCCGGCCAGATCGTCGCGGCGCAGGTTGAGGATCGCCTCATAGGCATCGACCGTGCTGGTGCGCGGGTTGCCGGTGCTGCAATTGGCGGCATCGACGCCGCGGATGACGGTGTCGTTCGGCCGCGATCCATCGTTCAGCGGATTTTGCGGGCTGTAGCCTGCCGGTGAGCAGAACCCGCCATTGGTGTTGGCCGACAGGATGTCGACCGCCGAATAGCCGACCTCGCGGATGTTGCGCTTCTGGTAGGCGGCCGAGGCGAGGATGCCGAATTTGCCATCGGCGAACTGCTTGGAGACGAGCAGCGATGCGCGGGGATCGACCTCCTTCGACAGCTCGTTATAGACGCCGCGCGCCGTCGCCGAGAGGACGAAATCCTCATTATTGTCGAGCGGGCGCGGCGCGACCAGATCGACGGTGGCGCCCAGCGAGCCTTCCTCGACATCCGCCGAGGGCGTCTTGCGCACCGACAGCGCCGAGAAGATCTCGGTCGGGAAGACGTTGAAATCGAAGCTTCGCCCGTTGTTGCCGGCACCGTAGATGTCCGATGATCCGGTCTGCGCGCTGCCCTCCATGCCGTTGATGCGCACGCGGGTGAAGGCTGCGCCCAGGCCGCGCACCGAGATGTTGCGCCCTTCGCCGCCATCGCCGCGGGCAAGCGCGACACCCGGGATGCGCTGCATCGATTCCGCCAGGTTGGAATCGGGGAATTTTCCGATGTCCTCGGCGACGATGCTGTCGATCGCGGCGGTTTCCTGCCGCTTCTGGTTGAGCGCGCTGTTGAGGGACGCCCGGAAGCCGGTGACGACGATGTCTTCGCCGGTTACCGGCTCCGTATCATCGGTGGTCGTCTGTTGTTCGACGGGCGCAGTCTGCGCGCCCGCGGGCGCTCCAGCGGCGAGTGCCACCGCGAGCGTCAGGATCGATGCGCCTCGGCGCGCGTATAAAAGCCCAGCAGCCTGTCCCACAGCTCATCCCCTCATCATCGCGGCTAACGCCGTTTGTCCCATTATATGGGCTCTTATACCAAATATAGACGGAACCACCGTGACTGGCTATCAAAAAGTGACGAGCAGCCTGCGGCCGCGCCGTGGGCCAGATTGGAAATGGCCCAATCGCAAAGGGGTAGTTATGCGCGGGAGCCGGTTGCTGCAGGCGCCCCGAGGAGACCGCGAGGGCATCTGTTCGCGCCCCAGGCGAACAGCGCGATCACGACATAGGCGATCAGCGGCACCGCGAATGCGCGGCCCAGGCTGAGTTCGTCGGCGACCAGCCCGACCAGGATCGGCAGCACCGCGCCCCCGGCGATGGCGAGGCAGAGCAGGCCCGATGTCGAGGCTTGCGAGACCCCCGAACGCTCCAGCGTCAGCGTGAAGATCGTCGGGAACATGATCGAGTTGAACAGCCCGACCGCCAGCGCGGCATATCCGGTGATCGGCCCCGCACCCAGCGTGACGATGCCGCACAGCAACGCGGCGGCGACCGCGGCGAGGGCTAGGAGGCGTCCGGCGGCGACGCGGGTCAGCAGCCAGCTGCCGACGAACCGGCCGACCAGCGCACCGCCCCAGTAGAAATTGGCGAGATAGGCGCCGCCCTCCGCCAGCGGCAGGCCAAGCGTGCCGGGCTGGTTGAGGAAGTTGATCATGATGCTGCCGATCGAAACCTCGGCGCCGACATACAGCCCGATCGCGACGGCGCCGAACCGTGCCCAGCGTGATCGCACCGCATCGAGCACCGACGCCTCCGGGATGACGATCATGCCCGCCATCGCCCCGGTGATCCGGCCGCGCTGGATCCAGATGAACAGCAGCAGCACCGCCAGCAGCGCGGCGATGATCAGGAACGCATGCGTCACCGCGCCCAGTGCCTCTGCCCGCTCGAGCGGATCGGTGATGGGGCCGTGCGCCTGCGCCAGCACGCGATCGCCGAGCATGATCCGCGAACCATAATGCACCCCGATCACCACCCCCAGCGAATTGAACGCCTGCGCCAGCGTCAGGCGGAAATGACTGCGCTCCGGCGGGCCCAGCGCCGCCGCCAGCGGGTTGGCTGCGACCTGCAGCGTGGTGATGCCGATCGCGAGGACGAACAGTGCGGCGAGGATCGGCGGATAGGCGTCGAACGTCGCGCTCGGCAGTACCAGCAGGCAGCCGGCGATCATCACCGCCAGCGCCAGCAGGATCGTCCTGACCGGCCCGATCCGGTTGCTGATCGATGCCGCGGGCAGCGACATCAGGCCATAGCCGAGGAAGAAGACCAGCTGCGTCGCCAGCGCTTCCGTATAGCTGAGGCTGAAGATCGCGCGCAGCGACACGATCAGCGGATCGTTGTTCGACGAGATGAAGCCCCAGGCGAAGAACAAGGTGGTGACCGACGTGAACGCGATTCCCGCGCCGGCCCCCTTTCGTGTCACCGCGCAACACCCCTTGTTTCACTGGGCCAGCGGAAGGTCGCCGCCGCGTTGGCGGGCAGGCGATAGCGGAAATGCCCGGCGGGCGCGTTCACCGCCATGTCGGCCGGCGCCTTCCCGGCGTTGAACGCGAGCAGGATTTGCGATCCGTCGGGATTGGCGAATGCCACGGTCTCGACTCCCGCGACCGGACTGCTCGACGCGATCCGCCGCGCGCCGGGGCGGACGAAGCGGCTGAGATGGCCAAGCGCATAATATTCCGGATTGCGCGTCACCGCGCCGGTCTTGCTGTCGATCGTCACCACCCCGCGGCAATCGCCGCAGCCGCCAAGATGCGGGCCGTATTTCTCATCGAGCGCGAGGTTCCACAGCAGCACGCCGCGCGCCCAGTGGCGGGTGGTGCCGATGATCAGGTTGCGCATCATCCACGGCCAGGCGTCCGGCCACGCGGCGGACCATTCGCCGCCCGAACATTCGGTGAAGAACACGTCCTTGTCGGGATGCTTCTCGCGCACCGGCGTCTGCGCGGTCACGTCGCCGGCATAGCAATGCCATGCGACGCCGGCGATGTGGCTCGCCGCCTTGGCATCGGCCAGCACGCCCAGCGGCTGTTCGGGCTTGTCCCAATTATGATCCCATTCGAGGATCTGGGTGGTCAGCCCCGCCGCCCTGAACTGCGGTCCGACATGATCGCCGATGATCCGCGCGCGCTGCGCCGGGCTGAGGCGCATGCCGGGATAATTCTCCGGCTCGAAATCGGGCTCGTTCTGGATGCTGAGATAATGGACCGGCACGCCCTCGGCGGTGAAATCCCGCACCGTGCGGGTGAGATAGGTGGCGAAGGGAGCATAGGCCTCGGTGCGCAGCGTGCCCTTGATCAGCGAGTCGGTGCTCTTCATCCAGCCCGGTGCGCTCCACGGGGAGATCATGATCTTGAGATCGGGATTGATGGCCAGCGCGGCGCGCACCGTCGGCAGCACTTCGGTCTTGGCGGGCGCGATCGAGAATTGTTTCAGCGCCGGATCGGTCTGGCCCTTGGGCATATCGTTGTAGCTGTAATGCGTGCGCGAGAAATCGGACGCGCCCACTGTCACGCGGGTGAAGCCCAGGCCGATGCCAGGCGCCGGGCCGAACAGGTCTTGGAGCAGCGCATTGCGCGCTTCTGGCGTCATCTTCTGCTGGATCAGATAGGCGGAGGCATCGGTCACCGACGCGCCGAAGCCGACCATCGCCTGATAGCGCTGCGCCGGATCGACCGTGATCGCCGCGCCATCGGCCGGACCCGCCGTCATTGTCAGCGCAGGCTGCTCGGCGAGCAACGCCGCCCGGTCCTGCGTCGTCAGCCATAGCTCGACGCCGGACGATGGCGCGCGATCGACCGTCGCGCATCCCGCCAGCAGCACCGCGAACATCAGCGTAATCGTCCTTGCGTGCGGCATCGTCTCTCTCCTTCTCATATCATTCCGCCGACAGAAAGCTGGCCACCGTCAGCCGGCCCTTGGCGGGATCGGTGCTCAGCGGCGTATCCTCAGCGATGGCGGCGCAGTGCAGCAGGCTGCTGCGATAGATCAGCGCGCGGTTCCAGGCGGGTTCGAACGTGGCGATCCGCTCGAAGACCGGCGTATCGCCCGCGATATAGCCGGGCGCGGGCTCGCCATGCGCGGCGAAATCGGCCTGGAGCGCGTCGAGATAGGCGCGGTGGCGCGCGGCGTTGACCGTCTCGAACCCCGTCGAACGGTGGCGGTAGAAGCTGGTGCCGCCCATCGCGTCCGGCGTCAGATAATGGATGATCGCGATCATCCCCTCCGCTACGCCGTCGAAATGCGGGATGCGCTGGGGCAGCGCCAGTTCGCCCGGCGAGGTCGCGGCCAGCGAGTAGAGCGCCCCGGAGACTTCCAGCCGGTTGCGATAGCCGAACACATCGCGCGCGACGGGCGCGAGGATCGCCGCCAGCCCTTCGAAATAGCGCGGCGTCACCGGCGCGCGGACACCGGGATAATATTGGCCCCTGGTCGAGAATGTCAGCGCCGCGGCGTCTTCGACCAGCTGCTCCGGACAGGGCGAGAAATTGTCGATCACGACGACCGGCTCGCCTTCAGCGCCGATGCGCTCGACATGGGCGGATCGTGCGCTCACCCCGCCGCCCCGGCGTTGACAGCCGCGCGGCAAGCGCGGACGCTGGCGCGATGCAAGCGATCCCGATCCGGCGCGATGTGACGCCCGCCATCTTTCACGAAGAGGTTCGCCCCGCCGCGCTGCCGGTGGTGATGAAGGGGCTGGTCGGCGATTGGCCGCTGGCGCGCGCGGCGAACGATGCGGAGGCGATGGCGCTGCTCGTCGGATATGCGGGAGAGCGTCCCATCCAGCATGTCCGCGCCGCGCCCGAAACGGAAGGCCGCCTCCACTATGACGACGATCTGCGCGCCCCCAACTTCGCGCGCGTCGAGGCGCCGCTGGGCGATTTCCTCGACACGCTGCTCGCCGAGGCCGCCAAGGACCAACCCGATGCGCTGGCGGTGCAGGGGCTGACCGCGCCCGACTATCTGCCGGGCTTCGCCGAGGCGCATCCGATGCCGCTGCTGCCGTCCGCCATCGTCCCGCGGCTGTGGATCGGCAACGCCGCCAAGGTCGCGACGCATCACGACCCTTCCGAGAACATCGCCTGCGTCGCCGCGGGCCACCGCCGCTTCACGCTGTTCCCGCCCGATCAGGTGGCCAACCTCTATATGGGGCCGTTCCACGTCACCCCGGCGGGCACGCAGGTGAGCATGGTGCATGTCACCGACCCCGATCTGACCCGCTTCCCGCGTTTCGCCCGGGCGCTGGAGGCGGCGCGGACCGCAGAGCTCGAGCCCGGCGACGCGCTCTACATCCCCTATCAATGGTATCACCATGTCGAGGCGCTCGATCCGGTGAACGTCCTGGTCAACTATTGGTGGGATCCCGCGCGCGGCGATATCGGATCGGCATGGGACGCGCTGACGCACGGCATGATGACGCTCCGGAACCTGCCCGCCGATCAGCGCCGCGCCTGGCGCGCGATGTTCGATCGATACGTCTTCCTCGAGGACGGCGATCCCGGCGAGCATCTGCCGCCGCATGCGCGCGGCATATTGGGCGCGGGCGCGACCGGGCCCGATGCGGTGGCGCAGATGCGGCGCCAGTTGATCGGGAAGCTGCAGCGTCAGGCCGGCGGAGGGCGCTGACCCCGGCATCAGGTGAGGGCGGGCGCGGGGCAGGTCTTGGCGACGAAATCGGCATGCCCCGGCATCACCTTGACGCACTTGGCGATCACCGCCTCGATATTGCCGAGGAACTGGGCGACCTGCGCGTCGCTCTTGATGTCGACCAGCGGATCGTAACCGCGCGGGATCACGCCTTGGCCCAGGAACACTTGAATCCAGCTTTCCTCGGAGAACAGCTCCTCGTCCTCGCGGAAGATGCGGCCATTGGCGGCGAACAGGTCCATCTTGCGCCGCAGCGTCGCGGGCACCTCCATCGTCCGGCAATAATCCCAGAACGGCGTGTCGTTCCGCTCGGTCGCCTTGTAGTGGAGGATGATGAAGTCGCGGACGCGCTCATATTCGAAATCGGTCTGGCGGTTGAACTCGTCGATCCCCGCGGAATCGAACCCGGCATCGGGCAGCAGCCGCACCATGCGGATCACCGATGACTGGATCAGGTGCAGGCTGGTCGATTCGAGCGGCTCCATGAAACCCGCCGCCAGGCCGACCGCGACGCAGTTCTTGTTCCATATCTTGTTGCGCTTGCCGGTGACGAAGCGCAGCCGCAGCGGATCGGCGCGCTGTTCGCCGTCGAGATTGTCGAGCAGCACGCGTTCGGCCGCGTCGTCGTCGATATATTTGCTCGAATAGACATGGCCGTTGCCGGTGCGGTGCTGCAGCGGGATGCGCCACTGCCACCCGGCGTCGCGCGCGGTGGACCGGGTATAGGGAGTGAAGTCGGCCGAACGATCGCACGGCACCGCGATCGCGCGGTCGCAGGGCAGCCAGTGGGTCCAGTCCTCATAGCCGGTCTTCATCGCCTGTTCGATGATGAGGCCGCGAAAGCCCGAGCAATCGACGAAGAAATCGGCTTCGATCACCTCGCCGTCATCCATCGTCACCGATTCGACGAAACCGTCCGCGCTGCGCAGCGCGACCCCGGCGATCTTGCCCTCGCGCCGCCGCACGCCGCGTTCCTGCGCATAGCCGCTGAGGAACCGGGCATAGAGGCCGGCGTCGAAATGGAAGGCGTTGGCGATGTGGCCGATCGGGGATTCGCCCATATCGGTCCTGGCGCGCATGAACTTGTTTTCGAGCGCGGCGGCGGTGTTGATCGAATAATGGGCGAAATCGCTGGCGCCGCCCCGCTTGTGCGCCTTCAGCCAATATTGGTGGCAGCGCAGCCAGCCCAGATCCTGCCCGATCACGCCGAAGCCGTGGATATAGCTCTCACCCTTGCGCCACCAGTCGTTGAACTGGATGCCCAGCTTGAAGGTGCCCTGGGTGCGCTGGAGAAATGCGTTCTCATCCAGCTCGAGCAGCTCGTTATACTTCTTGATCGCCGGGATCGTCGCCTCGCCGACGCCGACGGTGCCGATCTCCTCGGATTCGACCAAAGTGATCTCGTAGAGACCCTGGAACAGCTTGCTGAGCAGCGCCGCGGTCATCCAGCCGGCCGATCCGCCGCCGGCAATCAATATCCGCCGCAACTGCTGCATCGCCCGTTCGCCCCTATGGCCGCGCCGCCTCGCAGCGCGCCACTGTCTGGACCGGCAACGCGCCGGTCTGTCGCGGCGCGGCATAGCGCAAACCATAGCCGCGGGGGAACTGCACCGTGCTGCCCGCGCCCTCGCCGGTCGAGCAGGGCGATCCCGGCCACGCGAAGGACAAGCGTCCGGTGAAATCATAGGCCGCCGCGCCGTTACCGGACTGCAGCAACAGATCGGCGAGGCCGCCCGCCTCGCTGCCCGGCAGGAACGCCGCGACGAAGGCGTCGGACAGGTTGAGCAGGTCGTTAGCGTAGGTGGTGCGCCCGGAATAAAGCACGGTCACCACCGGCGCGCCCTTGCCCGCCACGCGCTTGAGCGCCGCCAGATCGGCCGGCTGGCGCGCGCTGTGCTGGACGGGGGCGGGGAAGGTGATGTCGCCCTTCATCTCGGCATAGGGCGTCTCGCCCAGTACCGCGATCACCGCGGCGAATTGCGATGGATCGACCCCGGCGCCGTCGGCTGAATAGACGATGTTCTCCGCGCCCACCGCCTCGCGCAGCGCACCGAGCAGCGTGTCGCCGGTGGCGAAGTCCCGGTTGACGTTCTCGGTCCCCTGCCAGGTCAGCGACCAGCCGCCGGTCTGGTTGGAGAAGCTGTCGGCGCTGGCGCCGACGACGAGCAGCTTCTTGCCGCGCGCGAGCGGCAGCACGCCGCCGTCATTCTTCACCAGCACCGCCGATTTGCGCACCGCCTCGCGCGCCAGATCGGCGGCGGCGATCGCGTCCGCCTTGCCGCTATACGGGCTGGCGGCGGGCGACTTGTCGAACAGGCCCGAACGTAGCTTGACGCGCAGCATGCGGGTGACGGCATCGTCGATCCGCGCCATCGGGATTTTTCCCGCACGCACATCGGCCACGGTGTTGGTGATGAACGCCTTCCAGTCCTCGGGCACCATGAACAGGTCGATGCCGGCATTGACCGCCTGCGTGCAGTGCATCTTGGTGCAGCCAGGCACCTGCTCGATCGCGTTCCAGTCGGACACGACGATGCCGTCGAAACCGAGCTTGCCCTTCAGCACATCGGTCAGCAGCTCGCGGTTGCCATGCATCTTGCCGTAATTCTTCTTGGCGGAGACGTCGTTCCAGCTGTTGTACGATACCATCACCGTCTGTACCCCGGCATCGAGCGCGGCGTAATAGCCCGCGCCGTGGACCGCGATCATGTCCGCCTGCGTGGCGCGGTTCTCGCCCTGGTCGACGCCCTGGAAGGTGCCGCCATCGCCGATGAAATGCTTGGCGGTGGCGATCACATCGCCGTCGCCCTTCAGGTCGCCCTGCAGCCCGCGCACCATCGCCGCGCCGTAGGCCGCGACCAGCTTGGGATCGCTGCCATAGCTTTCGTAAGAGCGACCCCAGCGCTGGTTCTGCACCACCGCTAGCGTCGGCGCGAAGGCCCAGGTGATGCCCGTCGCGCGCACCGCCTTCGCGGTCGCCCGGCCGATGCGCATCACCAGATCGGGATCGCGCGCCGCGCCCAGCCCGATATTGTGCGGAAACATCGTCGCGCCGGTCACATTGTTGTGGCCGTGGACCGCGTCGGTGCCCCAGATCACCGGGATCGGCACCTTCGCGTCGCTCGCCATCGACGCCTTGTAATAGCTATCCGCCAGCGCCGCCCATTCGGCGACGGGCGCGCGCTTGTCCATGTCCGGCCAGGCGCCGCCGCCGTTGAGGATCGACCCGATATAATATTGCCGGACCTCTTCGGGCGTGATGTAGCGGATGTCGGGCTGGGTGATCTGCCCGATCTTTTGTTCCAGCGTCATCCCCGCGACGATATCGGCGATGCGCTTCTCCATCGCCGCATCGCGCGCGATCGGGCTCTTGTGGCTGGGCCATTCACTAGTGGCGGCTTGCGCGTTGGCGGCGGGTTGGTCCGACGGCGCCTGCCAGCACCCGGCGAGCAACAGCAGAGAAAGCGCGGAGACCAGGGGGGCGTGTTTCATTCTGCTGCGCCTTTCATCGATGGCGGATGGGCATGGCTTTCCGATCGCCGCCGACACGGCGGACGGCCAGACGGAGCCGCCCGGTCAGAAGCGGTAGTTGAACCCCAGCAGGAACTGCCGGCCATATTCCTCATAGGTTTCGAGCAGGCTGCCGCCGTCGGATGTGGTGGTGCCGCCGCTGTCGAGACCCAGCCGCGTGCGGTAGGGGGAGTCGGTCAGGTTGTTGACCTGGAACAGCACGCCCACCCCCTCCAGCGCACCGCTCTGGAAGGTGTAACCGACCTGCGCGTCGACCTGTTTGTCGGAGAGAATCTCGGTGAAGCCGCGCGTCGCGAACAGCTGCACCACCTCGCCCTTGAACGCCGATCGGTAACGTTGGCTGATCCGTGCCTGGAACCCGTCACGCTCATAATAGGCGGTGATGTTGTAGATCGTCCCCGACAGGCCGGGGATGCGCACCTCCTGCGTCGGATCGGGGTTCGATGTCGGGTTGAGATCGGATTCGGTCAGCGACAAGCTGCCGATCACGCCAAGTCCTTCGAGCGGATCCCATAGCGTGCCGAAATTGACCGCGCCGCTGAACTCCAGCCCTTTGATCGTCCCGCCATTGCCGTTGGCGGGCAGCGTGATCTGCCCGATCGGGCTGATCACCTGATCGGCGTAGGCGGTTTGCCCCGCGGCAGGAACCGGAATGCCGGTGAAGTCGAACATGCTGGTCTGCTGATAGATGTAGGTGTCGAGATCCTTGTAGAACCCGGCGATCGCGAAATAGGTCGTCGGATTGACGTACCATTCATAGGCCACGTCGATCGCGGTCGCGCGCCACGGTTTCAGATGCGTGTTGCCGCCCGTCGCCGACCAGGGATTGACCACCTGGCCGTCGGCGCATTCCTGCTGGCTGCACTGGTTGATGTCGAAGCCGGGTGTCACATTGGCGCGCATCTCGTCCATGCGCGGCCTGGCCATCGTCTTCGACGCCGCAAAGCGCAGCCGGTGCCCGCCGCCCAGATCGTAGATCAGGTTCAGGCTCGGGAGGACATCGACATATTCCTCGCGCTCGAAAACGGGGGTGGGAATGACGGGCAGGCCGCCCGTCGCGTTGATGACGACACCGGTCGATTCCTGCGCCTGTTGCACCACCTGGATGCCGATATTGCCGCGTAGATTGCCCCACTCGATATTGGCCTTGCCGAAGAAGGTGACGACCTCCTCCTCGATATCCCAATTCTTGTCGAAGAAATTGGCGTCGAGAATCGGCGCCCGATCCCAATAGACGTCGAGCGCGCGTTCGAGGTCGATCGAGATGACGTCGCCGAACCCGGTATAGCCGAGCGAGGTCGGATCGACGAGATATTGCGGATCGACCAGCACCTGCTGCCGGCCGTTCTTGAGGAACAGGTCGTTGTCGGTCACCCGCTTGCTCTTGTCGCGGTGCGTGAAGTTCACGCCGGCGTCGAACCCGCTGAAGAAGCCTTCGACCTCATGGCTCAGCCTGAGGTCGATCGCCCAGACGGTTTCCTTGACGTCGGGGAAGCGGATCGATCCGTCATGCGCCCAGCCGCCCCAGGGCGCGCGGTCGCCAAGCGACACCTGATCGGCATCGGCATAGTTCAACCCTTCCGAATAGGTCGCATAGCCATTATCGGGCGCGGTAAAGTCGATGGTGTCGAATGTCCGGCCGGCATCGGGGGTCGCACCCGAAACGCCGCCGACACCCAGGCCATAGCCGGCATAGGTCTCCAGGACCTGCTCGCGCCGCTTGTTGGTCGAATAGGAGAGGTCGCCAACGAACCGGGTGCGGTCGTCCAGCTTGAACTCGTTGTTCCACCCGGCGGAGAACAGCTCGTCCTTGCGCGTATTGTAATCGTTGCGCAGGATCGGGACGACGCGGTTCGCGGTTCCGCTGACCGCGAAGGGCGATCCGCCGCGATCCTCGCTGACGACATTGGTGAAGGTCATGCCGTCGGCGAACGGGTTGGAGAACCACTGCGCGCCGCGCATCGTCTCTTCCTGCTCGAAGCGCGAATAATAGACGTCGAGCGTCGAATGGACGGCATCGCTCGGCTCCCATTCGAGGATGCCGATCACCGCGTCGCGCTTGTTGAGGCGAGAGGTAGCGAACACTTCCTGTCCGTTCAGCAGCAGCGATCCGTCGGCGCTGTCGGGCTGGACGACGTTGTTATCGGGAATGCCGTCGCCGTCCGTGTCGAAATTGGCGAACGCCTCATAGCCATAGGCCTTGTAATGCTTGTTCTGCGATGGTGAATCGAGATGGGCATAGCCGATCGCGATGCCGATAGTGTCGTTGGCGAACTGGTCGATATAGCTGACGCTGGCGCGGTATCCCCAGTTGCGGACATCGTCGTTCAGCCGGTCGCCCTCGGTCTTCTCGCCGCGCAGGTTGACCGCGATGGCGCGCTTGCCGAATTCGAGCGGACGCACGGTACGCAGATCGGCGGTGCCCGACAGGCCCATGCCCGAAATCTGCGCGTCGGGCGTCTTGTAGATGACCACGCCGGATAGCAGCTCGGACGGATATTGGTCGAACTCGACCGCGCGGTTGTCGCCCGAGCTGGCCTGTTGGCGGCCGTTGAGCAGCGTCGTGGTGAAATCGGGGGCCAGGCCGCGGATCGAGATGACCTGCGCGCGCCCGTTGACGCGCTGCGCGGCGAGGCCGGGCAGGCGGGCGATCGATTCCGCGATGGAGACGTCGGGCAGCTTGCCGATATCCTCGGCCGAGATCGCCTCGACGATCGATGTCTGGTTCTTCTTGAGGTTGATCGAATCCTCGATCCCGCGGCGGATGCCGGTGACGACGATGTCCTCGCCCTGCGCCGGCGGCTCGGCCTCTTCGGCCTGGGCGGTGTCCTGCGCATAGGCGGCGGTCGGCAGGGCCGCAGCGATCGCCAGGGCCGAGGCGGCGAGATGGAATGTCTTTGATGGCAACGCGCCGGTGCGTCGTTCGCCCACGAATCGGCTGATCATGGATACCTCCCCAATGGCTCCATGCGGTCTAACTGCCGCACTTTCCTGTCTTTTTTGGCCCCTCTTCATATCTCCGCTGTGACGGATGATTGGAAGCGCTTCCAATTTGCTAGTTCAATTGCGATTCCGGTGCAATCGGAAAGCGGATAAATCAGGATGCGTGGGCCGGCGGCGCCGCCGATTGCCGCTCGACGATCCGGTGGCCGACGAATTGGTGCGCTGCTTCGCCGCCTGGCGCCCCACCCTCGATGCGCCTGATCAACAGGTCGGCGGCGCGGCGGGCGATCTCCTTGATCGGCTGATGCACCGTCGTCAGCGGCGGCCACATGATGTCGGACAGCGGTGTGTCGTCGAATCCAACGACCGAGATGCGCGCCGGTATCGCCAGGCCATGCTTGTGGCAGACCAGCATCGCGCCGGCGGCCATATCGTCATTCGCGCAAACGATGACGGTGATGTCGTCCCGCGCCGCCAGGATATGTTCGGTGCATTCGATACCAGATCGAAAGGTGAAATTGCCCCGGGCCGAGGCGATCGATGCGGGGGCGATGCCGACTTCCGTCAGCGCGCGGACAAATCCCGCATAGCGCCCCTCGGCGGAGATATGCCCCTCAAGCCCCTTGATATAGGCCAGCCGCCGGTGGCCCAGCGCGATCAGATAGCGTGCCATGTCATAGCCTGCGGTCTCATCGTCGATCCCTATCGAGGGCGCGATCGCGCGCACCGTCTCGCCCGCCGAAATGCACACCACCGGGCAATCAGCAGCCATGATCGCGCGCACGAGATCGGGCTCGTCGGAAAATGGCGGCGGCAGGATCAATCCGTCGCACCGCCCGCTTTCGACGAACGACAGGATCCGATCGCGCCAGGCGCCGGCCTGATAATCGACCGCCTGGGTCGTCAGCTGATAGCCGTGCGCCGCGCAGCTGGTCAGCGCGCCCAGTTCGAGCCCCGAATGATAATAGCTGTTGGGCTCCGCCTCCAGATTGGATTCGTGGATCAAAACGATCTGGCGGCTGTTGCCCGCGGCGAGGTTGCGCGCCTGGACGTTGACCTTGTACCCGAGCTGATCGATCGCCTCCATCACCCGGCGGCGCATCGACGGGCTCACATTGGGGCCGTCGTTGATCACGCGCGAGACGGTGGTGCGCGCGACGCCGGACAGCGTGGCGACATCGTCGATCGTCGGCTTCTTCTTGCTCACTGGCCCTCGCTGGCCCCGGACCTATTGCGCAGTGCCGCGCTTCGCAAGACAAGGATCGCGAACGCGGGAGTAAGAGGATGATGACGATGCCGCGACGGGCAACACTGGCGATGCTCTGTGCGTTCATGCTGGCCGGCGCCACCCCGGCGCCGCCAAAGACCGTGCTGTTCATCGGCAACAGCTTCACCTTCGGCGCCGGATCGGCGGTGTGGAAATACCGCGCCGAAACCGTAACCGATCTCAACGGGGATGGCGTCGGCGGGGTACCCGCGCTGTTCAAGCTGTTCACAGAGCAAGCGGGGCTGGACTATCAGGTCAGCCTCGAAACCGCGCCGGGCAAGAGCCTCGAATGGCATTGGCGGACCAAGACGGCGCTGATCGACCGGCGCTGGGACCATGTCGTGCTGCAGGATTACAGCACCCTGAGCCCCGACAAGCCGGGTGACCCTGCTGGATTGATCGAATATTCCGGCCGCCTCGCGACATTGTTCGCGAAGCGTAACCCGAAGGTCCAGATAACCCTGACCGCGACCTGGTCGCGCGCCGACCAGACCTATCTCCGCACCGGCGCTTGGTACGGCAAGCCGATCCAGCAGATGGCGCTCGATCTGCGCAAGGCCTATGACCGCGCCGCCGCGCAAAGCCGCCCGCAGGCACGCGTCAATCCGGTCGGTCAGGCGTTCAACTGCGCCATCGCCGCGGGCATCGCCGATCCCAACCCCTATGACGGGATCGCCTTCGGCCAAGTCGATCTGTGGACCCATGACCATTATCACGCGAGCATTTTCGGATCCTATCTCGCCGGATTGACGGTGTTTGCGGGGGTGACGGGCCATGATCCCCGCCGGCTTGGCCGCGATGAGCGCGCCGCCTCGGAACTCGGCATCGCCCCCGACGTCGCCGAGCGGCTGCAGACGGTCGCCTGGCAGGCAACAGGCGGGCGCGCCTGTTCGAAGGAGTAGGTCTTGCAAGGCCGGACGCGATCGCGATGCAGGTCAGCCAGTCTCCGTCACCGGAAACAACACTGCGAACACCGCGCCGCCATCCTCGCCATTGCTGGCCGACACCCGTAGCCCCATTGCCGCGGCGAAGCCGGCGACGATCGCCAGGCCCAGGCCGCTGCCGCCCTGCCGGTCGCTGCCGCCGCCGCGGGCGAACATATCGAACACGCTGGTTTCCAGTTCCGTCGGCAAGCCGGGGCCACGATCGCGGACCGACAGAATCACGGTATCGCGCGTCCGCTCGCCAAGGATGGTGATCGGTCCGTCACCGCCATGCACGGCGGCGTTGGCCAGCAGGTTGATCAGGATGTGGTGGAGCAAGGTCGCGTCGGCGGTCACCAGCGGCAGATCGGGGGGGACCCGCAAATCGATATGCCGCCCGCGCAACAGATCCTTCAGATCATGCACCGCGCCGCCGACCGCGTCGGTCAGGTCGACGGGTTCGAGCGAGAGTTCTAGCCCGCCGCTGTCGATCCGCACCATGTCCATCAGATTGTCGAGGAAACGGCGCAGGCGGGCGACTTCGATCCGGGCGAGCGGCAGCGATGATGCGCCGGGGTTCTCGTTGCCGAGCGCCTCGATCGCGCCCGCAACCGATGTGAGCGGGGTGCGCAGATCATGGCCGATCGAAGACAGCAAGGCGGTGCGCAGCTGATCACGCTCGCGCAGCACCGTCACCTCGCGCAGCTGGTCCTCCAGCCGGAGCCGCTCGTGCGCCAGCGCCGCCTGGCCGAGCAGGGTGGAGAGCAGCACCGCGCGATCCGCGCCCACCGGCTCGCGGCCATCCTCACGCGCGAGGCCGATCACCGCGAGGACGCCCAGCGCGGTCTTGAGCGGATGGAACTGCCAGTCGGCCGCGTTGAGCGTCGCGGTGCCCGCGCCCGCCGCCTCGCCGCGCCCTTCCGCCCATTCAGCCGCCGCCTGATCGACCGGGCCGAGCGGCGTCGATTCAGGGCAGGCGGCGACGATGGTCAGCATGCCGTCGCGCTGGTTGAGCAGCACGACGTTGACATCCAATATGCGCGCCATTTCCTCGCAGACGACGCGGCTGGTGTTGGCCCAGTCGGATTCGCGGGCGAGCGCCTGGCCGAACGCGGCGATGGCGGCATTCTCATGCGCGCTGCGGGCGCCGAGATTGGCGCGGCCCTTGAGGCGCCCGGCGAGCTCGGCGGTGAAGATGGCGATGGCGAGCAGGACGAACAGCGTCAGCAGGCTCTGCGGGTCTGAAACCGTGAAGGTGTAGAGCGGGGGCAGGAAGAAGAAATTATAGGCAAGCGCCGAGAGGATGCCGGTGAGGATACCCGGGCGAAGCCCGAACCGGCCGGAGGCGGCGATCACGGGCAGCAGATAGATCAGATCGGTGCCGCCCTTGCCGATCAGCGGTTCGGTTATCGTGCCGAGCAACGTCGCCGCCGCGATCAGCGCCAGGATCACGGCATAGTCCATCGGCTTGCCCCAGCCCGACCGGGGTGGCGCGCTCGGGCCGGAAACAGGCGCGTCGGACGCGGCGGGGATGACATGGACGGCAAGCCCGTCGCCGCTGCGCAGCATCGCATCGACGATCGATCCGTGGCGCAGCGTGAACCACCAGCTGCGCACCGATTTGCCCAGCACCAGATGCGTCGCGCGCATGCCGGTCAGGTAGGTCTGCAGCCCCTCGCGCACGCTTTCGGCGGGAACCGTGGCGATCGACGCGCCGAGCGTCGCGGCCAGCCGCAGCGTATCGGCGATGCGCATCTTCTCGCGTTCGCCGAAACCGGCGGCGCGCGGGGTTTCGATATAGACCGCCTGCCACGGCGCGCGCAGCGCATCGGCGAGGCGCTTGGCTGACCGCACCACCGTCTCCGCCCCCGGCAGCTCGCTGACCGCGACGAGGATGCGGTCGCCGCCGGCGAACATGCCCGGCGTCGCATTTTCCTCGAGATGCTCGAGCATCGCCTGATCGACGCTGAGCGCCGCGCGGCGCAGCGCCATTTCGCGCAGCGCCGAAAGATTGGGCTTGGAGAAGAAATGGCCGAGCGCGCGGCTCGCCTCGGCGGGGACATAGACCTTGCCGTCTTTCAGCCGGTCGATCAGCTCGTCGGGCGGGAGATCGACCACCTCGATCTCGGCGCCGTCGAACACGCTGTCAGGCACCGTCTCGCGCACCCGCACGCGGGTGAAGCTGGCGACGACGTCGTTGAGGCTTTCGACATGCTGGACGTTCAGCGTCGTGAAGACGTTGATCCCGGCGTCGAGCAGCTCGGCGACGTCCTGCCAGCGTTTGGGGTGGCGGCTGCCTTCGATGTTGCTGTGGGCATATTCGTCGACCAGCGCGAGCGCCGGTTTGCGAGCGAGGACCGCGTCGATGTCCATCTCGTCGAGCGTGTGGCCCTGATACTGGACGGTGCGGCGGGGGATCACCTCGAACGGCTCGATCAGCGCGGCGGTTTCCGCGCGGCCATGCGTCTCGACCACCGCGACCACCGCATCGACCCCGGCCTTCAGCCGCTCCGCGCCCTCGCGCAGCATCTCGAAGGTCTTGCCCACGCCGGGCGCGGCGCCGAGGAAGATCTTGAGCTTGCCTTTCCCCTCGCGCGTCGCGGCGCGGAGCAGCGCATCGGGCGAGGGGCGGGAATCGGCGGCGGGCATCATCTGTTGCGTACGCCTTGCTTACGGACAGCGCCACCGGCGGGTGCGATCCTTATGGAATCTTTACGCTCTAGGCGCCGCCTGACCCTCGAACCTTTACGGCCAAAGCACCTAGTTGGGCGCGGTCGCCATTTTCCGGCGACTGGGGCTATTGAAGGTTTCTCCCGATGCAGGATCTCATCTGGCTCGCCGTGTTGGGCGGGCTGTTCGCCGCAACGCTCGCCTATATTCGCCTGTGCGATCAGGCCTGATCGCATGAGCCTGCCCCTGATCCTCGCGGGCGTCACCGCGCTTGGCCTCCTCCTCTATCTCGTCGCGGTGCTGCTGCGGCCGGAGCGTTTCTGATGACTTTTGCCGGATGGGCGCTGATCGCGCTGTTCGTCGCGCTGATGCTCGCCGTCGCCAAGCCGATGGGGATATGGCTGTTCGCACTTTACGAAGGCCGCCGCACGCCGCTGCACGCGGTGCTGGGGCCGGTCGAGCGCGGCTTCTACAAATTGGCCGGAATCGATCCGGCCGCCGAGCAGAGCTGGCGGCGCTACGCGATCCATATGCTGTTGTTCAACGTCGCACTGCTGCTGTTCACCTATGCGGTGCTGCGGCTGCAGACGGTGCTGCCGATGAACCCGCGCGAAATCGCCGCGATGGGCGCGGACGGCGCGTTCAACACCGCGATCAGCTTCACCACCAACACCAACTGGCAATGGTATTCGGGCGAGGTCGCGCTGTCGAACCTCAGCCAGATGCTGGGGCTGACGATCCAGAACTTCCTGTCGGCCGCGACCGGCATCGCCATCGCCTTCGCGCTGTTCCGCGGTTTCGCGCGGCGGCAGGCGAGCGGCATCGGCAATTTCTGGGCGGATGTGACGCGGGTGACGCTCTATCTGCTGCTGCCGATCTGCATCCTCTATGCGCTGGTGCTGGTCGCGGCGGGCGTGCCGCAGACCTTCGCCGCATCGATCGACGCGACGACGCTCGAAGGCGTCAAGCAGACGCTCGCGTTGGGGCCGGTCGCGTCTCAGGAAGCGATCAAGATGCTCGGCACCAATGGCGGCGGCTTCTTCAACGCCAATTCGGCGCACCCGTTCGAAAATCCGAACGCGCTGACCAACCTGATTCAGATGCTGTCGATCTTCTCGATCGGCACGGGGCTGACCTGGTGCTTCGGCAAGGCGGTGGGCGACACCCGCCAGGGCTGGGCGATCCTGGGCGCGATGACGATCCTGTTCGTCGCCGGCGTCGCCGTGACCTATTGGCAGGAGGCCGCGGGCAACCCGATCCTCCACCAGCTCGGCGTGCCGGGCGGCAACATGGAGGGCAAGGAGGTGCGCTTCGGCATCGCCGCGTCCGCCCTGTTCGCGGTCATCACCACCGCCGCCTCGTG